>Ga0232064_100051_pt1 | contig 28924 bp, 24 predicted proteins | sample LAC_MetaT_8_FD_169130 | JGI IMG/M metagenome (GOLD analysis project Ga0232064, IMG submission 169130) | Metatranscriptome of anaerobic ammonium oxidizing microbial communities from anammox membrane bioreactor (MBR) in UC Berkley... | ecosystem: Engineered > Bioreactor > Anaerobic > Unclassified ... | reverse complement strand
CGCACTTTTCAAGATACGACCTTTATCTCGATGTTTGTGACGACCATGACGGCGGTCTATTTGGTGTTTCCCGCCATGTTCGCGGACGTTTCGGAATTGGCGTACATGTCGCCGTTGACGCTCGCGGTAAAAATGTATCGCGGCGAACCGTTTGGCGTACAAGAATATTTGTTTCCTTCGCTGCCGATGATTTTGGTTTTTGGCGTGACTGTGGCGATTGCCGCGCGTTTGCTGCACGAAGAATTTTTAATGACCTATTACGGCATCGGGCGCAAATTCGCGGACGCGCTGTATTGGATTATTGACCGCCGCAAACCGGCGCGCTCGATTTTCTTGATGAGTTTCGCTTCGATTCCCGCCGTCTATTTGATGCAGTTGGTGATTTTGGCGGTGGCGTCGAATCTGCCGCTGCGCGCGCTGCTCATTGCCGCGCTGGTGGCTTCGGCGGCGTTGGAAGAAACGGTCAAGACGATGGGCATTGCGGTCTTGATTGAACGCGGCGAAACTCATTCGCTGCGGCAAATCGTGTGGCTGGCTTTTTTGTCCGCGCTCGGTTTCTTGGCCGGCGAAAAATTATTGACGCTGGTTTCGGTGAGCGTCGTATCGCAAGCGTTTCTCGCGACGGCGCTTTTTAGCGGCGGCTTGTTGCTCGTGCCGCTCGCCGCGCATTTTTCGTTCACCGCCATCATCGTCTTGCTTTACGCGCGATTTCGCCGCGTGCCGTATTGGGTTGCGTTGAGCGTCGGCGTTATTTTGCACACGCTCTATAACGCGTTGATTTTGGGAGGCGCGCTGTGAGACCGTTCTGGGCGCTGCTGAAACGCGAACTCGCGTCCGTCGCGCGCGAGCGCACGATTTTGATTGCGATTTTGATTCAATTGTTTATCGCATCCTTTTCGTCGGCGCTGCTGTTGGGTTTGCTTTCCATGTACGACCCGGAAGCGGTGGCTATTTCGGGGCGCGTTGATATGCGGGTGGGTTTGGTCGGCGCGCAGGTCGAGGCGTTGACGCAAATTTTGGAGGCGCGCGGCATTCAGATTACGCGGTTTGAAAATTTGGATGCGGCGCGCGCGGCGTATCAACAGGGCGATGTCGAAACGGTGATTGTGGCGCCGGACGCGGCGCAGGCGGTGACGACGCTGCAATTGTATCTGCCGCATTTAGAAGTGCGTGCGTCGGCGATTCAAGTGGTCTTGCAAGAGCCGCTCAAGCAGTACGAAAATGCGCTGCGCGTTCAAAACGGAACGCCGGCGCGGTATATGGATTTAAAAGGCGCGCCGCCGACGACGTTTGAATTTTTGTATTCCATTATTTTGCCGGTGCTGTTGTTTTTTCCCGCGTTCGTCGCGGGCAATTTGGTCGCCGATTCTTTGGCGGAAGAATTTGAAATGAATACGCTCGAAACGCTGTTGACGACGCCGTTGACGTGGGGTTCGATTGTCGGCGCGAAAATTGCCGCGGCGATTATTTTGGCGTTGCTGCAATGCGCGCTGTGGCTCGCGCTGTTGTCGTTGAATCGCACGGAATTGTTCAACCTGCCATGGCTGTTGGTTATGGGCGGCTTGCTCGCGGCAATGTTTGGTACGCTCGCCGCGTTTGTCGCGGTAACGTTTAAAAATCGCGAACAGGCGCAATTTGTGTACGCGTTGGCGTTAATGGGTTTGGTCGGCGCGAGTTTTTTGGCGGGCGTCTCGCCGCTTACGACAATTTCGCGTCTTGCCATCGGCGATGTTTATACGGGCGCGGGCAATGTGTTGATGTTTGTCGGCGTTTTGTTGGTCATGCTTTTCATCTTGGCGTTGACGCTGCGCCGCCGCGACGCGCGCTAGGACACAGCGCGCGTCGCGGCGATAGGCGGGAGTAGATGGGAGTCGAACCCACCCGGGACGGGTCCACCGCCCCGCGACGATTTTGAAGACCGCGTTGCCCACCGGGACAAAACTACCCCCACATGAAACGACGCCGACAGAATTTTCGGATTGCGCTTTGGCAAAGATGGATGCGGACGCGCTGACGTTGCGCGTTCCGTCGTCGCCCATGCTATCCGCGTTGCGCGATTTGTCAATCTCTCTATCTGGCAAGGCATGGCAACCAAGTCGCAAGCGCGCCCCACTTGTCATTGCGAGGAGCGCATTTTGCGATGCGATGCACTCTATCGCCACAATCCCCATCGCGCGGGTGAGATTGCGGCGATGAAATGCATCGCATCCCTCGCAATGACAATGAGTTTTGTAACGTCCGTAGCGCCGTTGCGTGTTTTTGTTGTCGCGGACGCTATGCGCTCGAAAACGTTTGCGCTGAATTTCACGAATTGAGTTTAGAAAAAGATTGTGCTATAATCGGCAAACATTCGAGACCACAACGCAATTCCTCGTATTGCATACAAAATCGGCAATTCAAACTTTTCGTTTCACATAGAACGGCGACAGTACATCCGACGCGCATCGGCGGTTTAACTGTTGCGTGTGTGAATACAAGTGTAGGTGAATGGTTATGGCTGAAGCACAAGCGACTGCCGCGAGCGCGGCGCCGGCAAAAGCGGCGGCGGCAAAACCGGCAGCGGCGAAACCGGCGGCTGGACATGGCGAGGCCGTAAATATCGGGCCCTCTGCGGCGGAACTGGCGATGGTGCAAGCGCCCATGACGCGGCGCGAATTTTTGAATTACGCGTTTTTGGGCAGTCTCGGCATCTTTCTCGTCGTGTTTGGCGGCGCATTTTTTGTCTTTGCCTTGCCGCGTTTCGGCGCCGGCGAATTTGGCGGCGTATTCGATTTGGGTTTGGCGGGCGACGCGATTCCGGGAACCGAAGACGCGCCAAAAGCCAACACCGCCGCGCGGTCGTGGGTTTCCAATACCGACCAAGGCGTCGTCGCGCTGTATAACGTCTGCGTACATTTGGGATGTCTGTATGGGTGGGAACCGATTACCAATCGCTTTGAATGTCCCTGTCACGGTTCGAAATACGAAAAGGATGGCACCTATATCGCGGGCCCCGCGCCGCGCAGCTTGGACCGGTTTGTCATTCGCTTCACGGATGCGAACGGAACGGTGTTGGCGGAAACGAACGCGCAAGGCGACCCCTTGGAGGTTCCATCGCCGAACGCTTTGATGATCGTGGACACGGGCAAAATCATTCAAGGCAAAGCGCACGGGTAGAGTTTTTCTCACCGCGCTTTGGGATGCGAACGAATCAACTTGCCACGGCGGAGTGATGGCGTCTTTTGCCGGAGGGAATAGGTATGGGATTGTTCAATCGTCAAGTCAAAAAGAAAACTGAAAACGGAAACGGCAAAGCCAACGGGAACGCGCCCAATGGTCACGACACGAATGGGCATGACGTTCCGCCATCGCCGGAAACGGGTGAGGGCGGCGCTGAATTGTTTGACGTCAAGACCGCAGAGACGATGGGCGACCGCGTTGGCGGCGCGCTGCGCGACAAATCGCCGCACGCGATCAAGGCGTTGATGCCGTGGATTGACAAGGCGCGTTCGGGCCCCGAAGGGCGCGCGGAATTTATTGACAAAACCAAAGAAGTCGCGTGGGTGCAGGCGGACAATACCGTGCGCGCCATCAGCGCGGGCATGGGCATTGCCGATACGCGCGCGTTTTTTCGCGGCGACCCGCCGATTGAAAAACCGAACCCGCGCTATAAAGTTCACGTCAACGCGTTCTTTGCGCATCTCCGCCCCAAGTATTACGAAAAAGCGTCCACCAAATTTTCGCACACCTTTGCGCTCGGTTACTTGAGCATTTACATGTTCTTGTTGGAAACCATCACCGGCGTAATCTTGATGGTTTTTTATACGCCGTCCGACCGCCGCGCCTATGAAGATATTGTAAAAATCATGAGCTCGATTCCGTACGGGCAGCTCATGCGCGATTTGCATCGCGTCGGCGCGGAATTGATGGTGCTGATTGTGGTCTTGCACATGACGCGCGTCTTTTTAACCGGCTCGTTCAAACCGCCGCGCAGTTTTACATGGTTGACCGGCGTCGTCCTCTTGATTCTCACCTTTGCTTTGTCGTTCAGCGGTTACCTGCTCCCGTGGGACCAACTCGCGTACTGGGCTGTCACCATCGGCACTTCGATGGCTAAATCGGTGCCGCCCAAAGAAATCGTCGGCTACTTTTCAAATCTCATCATGCGCGGCGGCGATACGATTAATCAAAACGGCCTCTTGCGCTTTTACCTCATGCACGTCTTTGCGTTGCCCGCGATTACGCTGGTGTTGATTTCGGTGCATTACTATCGCGTGGCGCGTTCGCACGGTATCTCGCTGCCGGCGGCTGAAGAAGAAGATCCCGATCCCGCCGTTCGTAAGGCGGCTAAGGAACGCATTGATTATCTGCCCGAACTTTTCACGCGGGAATTGTTGTGGGCTGCCATTACGACGTTTTTGGTCGTCGTCTATTCGGCATATGTTTTTCACGCGCCGCTCCAAGAACACAGCAATCCGCTGCATACGCCGCTGCACACGACCGCGCCGTGGTATTTCCTGTGGATTCAAGGTTTGCTCAAGGACGCGTTTGTGCTGCCCGCGATTCGGGCTTTGGATCAGCTGATTATTTCGTCGGTCAAATACATTGGCGTAGTGATGCCGCCGGGTTCGACCATCATTGTGCCGCTCTATGACAGCCCGGCGTGGATGGGCGTCATCCTTCCGACGATGATTATTCCCGCCTTGTTCTTTGGCGTACCATACATTAACGAATGGTGGGAAAAATTCTGGGGCAGCAAACCCAGCCGCCAATTGCTCAAGAATCGCAAAGGCACGGTGGTCGTCGCCATCCTCTCGACAATTTTCATGCTCGTGATTTGGTACCAAGGCACGCCGTTCTATGGCGTGACCGCGCCGCCGGCGGTAGAAATTGGGCAGGCGTTTTTGCCTGAAGAGGGCGTATTGCCGCCTGTGCCGTTGGTGCCGGACGATTGGGGTCCGATTCGCCGCTTGGGGTATGAAAATCTGCCGGATGGCGAATACGATTTGGCGGAATATGCGGTACCGAAAACGACCTATACCGAGTTTGAGCGCATCCTGTCGGCGATTCAACAGGAAATCATGCGCCGCGGCCAGCTCTGGGCAGAGGGCGATACGGAACATGGTTTGCCGGAACCGACCGGGGTCTTTACGATTGAACAATGGCAGCCGAATGGCTTGAAACGCATCGAACTCCAAATCAATTGGACCAAGACCACGCCGAGCGATACCGGCGAATTCAAGCGGGTCATTTATTTACAGCAGGACACCAGATACCAATGAGCCAAAATAGTTCCGCGTCCGACGCGGGACTGTAATACGCACACAAGGATTTTCAGAGCATGTCCGTTCAATTCAAGATTCTAATTGGCATCTTGTTCACAGTGGCGACAATCGTGGTGCTGGTTTTGTATGGCATCAACGAAGACAACCGCATGTCGCAGTACCAGAAAAATTTTGCGGGTCGCACCATTCAAGCCGGCGCCGAATATTATGAAACGTATTGCGCGACGTGTCACGGCGAAAAGGGCGAAGGCATTGTGGGCAAGGGCCCGCCGCTCAATCGCACCGATTTGCTTGACCTGAAAAAGACGCCGTACTTGAAACAAATCGGCTGGCAAGGCACGACGCCGGATTTCATTCGCAACACTATCGCGGCGGGACGGCCCCAGTTTTCATCGTACTATGCGGAAGAGAATTATCAGCAGCACATGCCGACGTGGAGCGAAGATTTTGGCGGCCCCCTCCGCCCGGACCAGGTGAACGCGTTGACCGCGTTCATTATGAACTGGGCGCCCGGTGAAAATCCGCCGCTCATTGCGTTGGTGACGCCGACGGTGGGCCCCACGCCGACGCCCATTCCGCCCGAAGAAATTCTCAAGGCGATTCCATTCCCGATGCCGCCCAGCGACCAGATTATCGCCGAGGGCAAAGACCTCTATACCAAGAATTGTCAGGCGTGTCATGGCGAAAACCGCGACGGCAAGGGCCCCGGCGGATTGGGTTCGATTAAACCGCCGCGCGATTTCACCGACTGCACCGGCATGGCGCAGGTGAGTCTGGTTCTGCATCATGATGTGGTGGTGAACGGTCTGCCGGCTACGGGCATGCCCGCGTGGGGCAAAAAACTTTCTACGGAAGAAGTTTGGAAAGTGATTATGTACGAACGCGAACCTTGCAAGTTGTACACGCCCTAAGCGTTTGTCTTTCGCGTACAAGCTGCCCCCGAATGTATAATAGCTACGTTCGGGGGCGTTTGTTTTATCCTCGCGCGCGCCGCCCAACGGTTTGAGCCCTTTTTAACTCGCGTCATGTCTCGCCCAAGTTCGCGTTTACGCTTTATCTTTTTTGTGTGCGCCGCGCTGTTGTGTTTTAGCGGCGCTATCGGCGCGTTCCTGTTTAGCGTGTATTTGACGCCGCCGCCGCTTGCGTTTCAACCGCGCCGCGCGTTTCCCAATACCGACGTCAATCCGTACGGCGCAAATTTTTTTCTCGAGCGCGAAGTGGAAGCGTGGAAACGCGAGCGCACGGTGCAAATGGCGCGCGACGCGGGCATCGGCTGGGCGCGCCAAGAATTTATTTGGGCGGAAATCGAACCCGAACCCGGCGTCTATAACTGGAGCAAATACGACGACATTGTGGATTTGATGTTGCGGAACAATATCCGCGTCATTGCGCGGCTCGACCGGCCGCCGCAATGGGCGCGCGTCAACGCCAGCGGCACCGGCTCTTCGGGCCCGCCCGATGATTTTGAATTGTACGGCAAGTTTGTCCAAGAATTTGTCAAACACTATCAAAATAAAATCAACTATTTGCAAATTTGGAACGAGCCGAATCTGGGACGCGAATGGAACGACGCGCCGATTGACCCCGTCGCGTACACGCGGCTGTTGAAAATTGCGTACGAAAATGCCAAAGCCGTTTCGCCGAACGTGTACATTTTGAGCGCGCCGCTGGCGATTACGTTGGGCGAAACGATGGCGCCCAATTCGAGCCAGTACCGGAACATGAACGATTTGCAATTCTTGGAGGAAATGTACGCCGCGGGCGCGCAAGCGTATTTTGACATCATGTCGGCGAACGCGTTCGGCTTGGGCAGTCCGCCCGAAGACCCGCCGAATCCCGGCACGTTAAATTTTCAACGCGTGTTGTTGGAGCGCGAGGTGATGGAAAAAAATGGCGATGGCGCAAAACCGATTTGGATTTTGGAATATGGCTGGAACGCCGCGCCCGAATCCATTCCTGATAGTCGTTTGATTTGGGGGCGCGTGACCGAAGAACAACAGGCGCAATACACGGTGCGCGGCATTGCTTTGGCGCGCAACAATTGGCCCTGGGCAGGTGTTTTTAGCATCTGGTATTTTCGTCAGGTTGGCGATATTCCGCCGACCAATCCCGAATACTATTTCCGCATGGTGGACGCGGATTTCGCGCCGCGTCCGGTGTACTTTAGCGTCAGCGCGGCGAGCAAACCGCAGCGCGTCGCGGGCCCAGGCGAATACGAAGAGACCAATCCCGCGCTCACCTTTGTCGGCGCTTGGTTGTATCAAGCGGATACAAACGCGTACGGCGCGCAATACATTAGCGCCGCCGATGTGATTTCCGATACGTCCGCTGCAGAAACGGCGACGCTGCGTTTTTATGGCGAGCAAGTGGATTTAATCGCGCGCCGCGAACCTGGCGCGGGCCGTTTGTTTGTGACGTTGGACGGCAAAGCGGTAAATGGTTTGCCGCGCGCCGCGTCGGGCGAATCGTATATCGAGCTGGCAAGCGGCCAAACCGAATGGCGCGCGACGCTGCCGGTTGCGCGGCAGCTCCCGCGCGGCGAGCATACGCTGGAAATGCGCGCGGACGGCGCGGTCAATCTCGACGGTTTTACGATTGCGCCGCTGGCGGCAATGACGCCGCCGTGGTGGTTAATTGGAATTTTTACCGCGCTGGGATTTGGCTGCGCGCTGGGAGCGTACTGGTCCAAGCCCGCGCGCCGCACGCGAGGAGCGAATGAATAGAATTCAATTTGGTTTGGCTGTGTTATGGATTATGGCGTGCGGTTTAGTCTTGGCGGCTTGCAGTTCCGCGTCGCGCAATGTGGACAATGCCAATCCCGTTCCGCCATTGGCGACCGCCGCGCGCGCGACGGCAACCGATTCCGCCAGTGTCGTTCTCGCTACGGCGACGCGCGCCGCGCCCGCCGCCACCGCCGTCAAACCGACGCGCACGCGTCCGCCCGCGACGGCGACGCGCGTAACTGTACGCGACGGTTTCAAAACGATTACGCGCGCGGAACTGCCGCCCGAAGCGCTTGAAACGTTGGCGTTGATTCAACGCGGCGGGCCCTTTCCGTACCGGCAGGATGGGCAGGTGTTTCAAAATCGCGAAAGAATTTTACCCCCAAAAAAGTCGGGCTATTACCACGAATACACGGTGGAAACGCCCGGTTCGGATGACCGCGGCGCGCGGCGCATTGTGACCGGCGCGAGCGACGAATACTATTACACGAGCGACCATTACGCTTCGTTCAAAATTATTCTTGACCCATGAGCAAATTACAACTCGCGCTCACGCAAGAGCGCATCCCCGGCATGTATCGGTTCGATTCGCGCGCGACGGTTGAATTTTTACGCAATGAAGCGGACACGGCGGGCTGGCAGCTCTTTTATCTCGACGGCGCCAAAGTGCGCGACAAAAAATCGTTTTTGGCTAAAGCCGCGCGCGCGCTAAATTTTCCCGCGTACTTTGGACACAATTGGGACGCATTCGAGGAATGTGTCAATGATTTATCGTGGGCGCCCGCGTCGGGGTATATCCTGCTGTTTCAAGCGCCGGAACGGCTCATCAAAAACGCGCGCGCAGATTGGGAAATCGCCGTCGAGATTTTATCCACCGCGATAGAAAATTGGAACGAATTGGGCGTGCCGTTTTATGTTTTATTGCGCGGCATGGTTCCCGGTGAATTTCCCGCGCTCTAACAAAATTCTCTGTGCGTCAAGCGCGACCCGCAGAGTTTTCAATCTTTATTCCTCTACGCGCAGCGTCCCGATTTCAACGGGGCCCAATGCGCTGCCGTCTGGCTCAGCATACGCCGTCAGCGTTAGCTGGTAGGCGCCGGGTTCGAGCGCGGGGTCAAGGCGTACGAGAAATTCGTCCTGCAAAATTTCGCGCGCGCGCCAGCGCGTCGGCGGATATTCGCCCTCGCCCGGCAGATGGTCGTCGCCTTGCGCGACTTTGACGCCCTCGCGCTGCAATTGCAAACTGAATTTGTAATCGCGCGTCAAGGCGCGCAGCGGTTCGTATTGCAGCCGCAGCGTGAACGAATCCCCGGGCCGCGTCTCGCCGTCAATCACTTCCCACCCGCGCACGCGTAGCGCGTCGTCCAGCGTCGCGTCGCTGACATTGCTCAAGGGCGGCAGCGGCTGCGTGTGAATTTTCCACAAACCATTTTTGGTTTCCGCGACAATGTATTTCATAAACAACGCGGGGATGGGCTTTAACGCATAAATGGACCGCTCTGATGCGGCGACGCGCTGCACGAGCGCAATGACGTTATCGTACGACGCGCCCGCCGCGATGTTGGGAAACAGTCCGCGCAAGTCCGGGCGTTTGTTTTCGACATATTGCAAATAATACAAGGGCGTCATTTCGTCGCGGTCGTTGGAAATCAAAATCGCGTTCGGCGGCAAATCGGTTTTTAATAGAGTTTCCCAGCGCACGCGCGTTTCGGCATGCAGCCGCTGATTTTGGTACACAAAATTATTGAACAAATTTTGCAAAGGCAACAGCGCGAAAAAGCCCAACAGCGCGATGGCGGGCAGCGTACTGCCGCGCGTGAATGGATGCGTTCGCAAAAGCTGGATGAGCAAGGCGATGCCTTCTGCCAGCGCCAGACACGCGAAAAAATACGCGGGCGTGTAATAATCTTCAATGTCGCCGATGTGATACAAGCCGGCGAACAGGATGAACGCGCTCAAGCCATATATCACAAATGCGGCGACGGCGAATTTGCGCCGCCACAACAGCGCGCCGATGCCGCACACCGCGACGAGGGCGCCGAACCAATTGAACTGGTACACCCATTGCGTTGGCAGCGCGCGCAGCGCGGCGACGCTCGCGTCATTCCACGCGACCTCGCCCGCGAAATCGGAACCGAGTATGACGTTCAACCAGCCGCGCGGCGAATTTTCAAAAATCACAATTGGCGCGGCGGGTGAAATATCCAGCGTCGCGTATGGCGTCGCGCCCGCGCGCAAGGGAATGTACAGATACAGCAGCAGGGGAATGGCGGCGACGCCGAGATACGGCAGCGCGCGTTTCAAAAATTCCAACGGTTGTGCGCGAAAACTCCACACGTTTTCGGCAAACAACGCGGCGAACGCGGGAATGAGCAGCAGCGTCATGCGATGATGCGTGAGCGCCAAGCCGAACGTGAGCGCGAACGCGAACGCGTATTTGCGTTGGGGCTGCGCGCGCCACATCAAGCCCAACAGCGTCAAGAGCGCGACGAAAAAAGTGTTGAGCGCGTACACTTCGGCGCGCGTCGCCTGCGCCCACAACAGCGGCGAAACGGCGAACGTCAACGCGGCGATGGCTGCCGCGCCGCGCGCGCGCGTGACCTGGAAAAACGCGAGGAACGCGATGCCAATCGCCAACCCGGACCACAGCGCGGAAAAAAGATTGAGCCGATACGCGGGGTCGCCGAACGGCAACAAATGCTGCCAGATTCCGCCGAGCGTCAAATACAGCGGATAACCCGTCGGATGCGCGAGCCAAAAACCCCACGCCGCAAATTGCAATTCGCCCGCGTCGCCGGGCAAAACGGAAGGATACGCGGTGCGCCAATACAACAGCAGCGCCGCAAGGGCGATGCACATAGCCACCGCCGCGGGGCGCGTTACAAATTCCCGGATACGCGTCCAACGCGCGTTTGGATGCGCAAGCGAAAGTGAATCAGCGCTCATGGATTACGCTTTATTCCACGCGAAACCAATCCAAAGCCGCGCTCAACGGCCGATTGTCCAGCGCGTGTCCAACGCTCACCGCGCTGGCGCCTTCGCCGGTTTGCTCCAAACCATTTGGCTTGCCTTTGACGGCAATAAACGCGTGCGTATAGCCGTCGTGACCGCGCAGATTGGTTTGCAATCCCAGCGCTTGAATCGCCGCCGCCGCCGCTTCGCCCAACATTGCCGTCGCGTCTTCTTGGACGGCGCCCGCGACAATCATGCCGTCGGGAATCTGATTGATAAATTCACGCAGCGCGCGCGATTCCAAAATGCTCTTGCCGCCCGTGTCGAAATTTTTCACCTCCAACACGTTGCCCGACTGCGGGTCAATCACCGCGAGATTGTAACCGCGTTTCAACGGCGAAACTTCTTTGTCGTTAATTTTCAGCGAGCCGAATTCGGCTGTGCTGGTGGCGACAATATCCACCGGACTCGTCACGCCCGTGCCGCCGATTTCAAAATGCGCGGGCAAAACATCGCGCGGCCGCGCGACATAATTGAAATCCAAATCCACCTGATTCAATCCGCTTTTCACTGCCGCCGCCGGCAATTTAATTTGATATTCGTTCCAGCCGGGATTCAGCGTGACGCGTTCGAGCGCTTGCCCATTAAGCGTTACGCCAAACGATTGCGGCGGACTGTCGGGATAGACAAACGGCAAGGCGCGCAGCGTCAAGGTGTAATCTCGTAATTCGCGCAGCGGCAGATAAAGAGTCGCGCGCGGCGCGGTTGCCCAATTTGCATCCGCGTCGGCGATGCGTTCCGTCGGCAGCCATCCCGCGCCTTGATACAACATGCCCAGTTCGTCGTTGAATTTCACTTGATACGGAATGAGCAGGGGCGTTTGCTTGACGCGAAAAGCGAGCGTGCCGTCGCGGTCATAAACTTGTTCGCCGAGCGGCAACACTTGTTTCACGTACTCGGTTACGACGTCGCGCGTATCGCTCCATGGCGGACGATTGGGAATGGCGGAATTGACGACGAGATACCGAATGTCAAAAAAATTTACAAACTGCTGCGCGAGCGCGCGGTCTTGGGTCAGCGTCGCCTCGTCCACCGGATTGTATGTTTCCAGCGCAATGAGCGAACGCAGAATCGGCGCGCGCGCAAAGTATTCAAACAGAAACGGCGGATTGCGTTCGAGTTGGCCGGTGAGCAGATATTTTTGGGATGCGGTTTGATAGAATTGAGTGCGCGTATCTTCGGCGCCGATGGTGCCAAACGAATTGCGCCATCCCACCGGCAGCGACAGGACGGTAAAATTTTCTTGATCGGCGCCGATTTGCGAATAAATTTCCGGGATGCGCGCGTCCGAAAGCGCGATGGGCGTGGGGATATGTTCAAACAACAGCGCGACGGCAAGCAAACCGCAGAGCCCGGTCGCCAATAGATTCGCGCGCGCGGGTTGACGTTTGGCGAGCCAGTCCATCAACCAGTACGCGGCGTACGCGACCAAAACGGCGAGCGCAAACAACACCAAAATCGAAAAACGATTGGGCACGCGATTTTCTTTGAGCAGCGGGATGTAATGCAAAATAAAAAACGGCAGCGGCACCGTCGTCGTAATGCCGTCGAGGTCAAATTCTGAAACGCCGTTGATGTGCAGCAAGGGCCCCAGCGCGAGAATGGAAAAGAGAATGGCGATGGCTGCCCACATGCGAACTTTGCGCCAGTACAATGCCGCGCCGAGAATCGCCAACGCCACCGTGAGATAGCCGACGAAAAAAGTGTTAATGTCGCTGAAACGTGAAATGCCCTGGCGCACCAAATCCAATTCCTGTTCCCAATGCCGATTCAGGGGATGCAAACTGATGGGCGTAAAAAAGCCAAACAGGTCCACCAGTAATTTTTCGGAATGACCCCAGCCGGGCAATTTGTATCCGCTATTGAAAATTTCGTTGAGCGTCGGCAGCAGCAGCGGCGCAAAGAAAAGCGCCGCGCAGCCCGCCAAGACCAAGAGCCGCAAAAATGCGGACGCGGATTGTTTCAGCAGCCGCCATTCAAAGACCAGCACGACGGCGGTCAACAGCACTAGCAGCACGCCGTTGGACAATTCGGCATACATGGCGAGCGCGGCAAACAAACCCGCGAGGATGGGAAATTTCCAATCGGGGCGCAGCAGCGTCTTGACCAAAAAGAGCATGTAAAACGGAATGAACTCGATGGCGAGGATGTTATAGTGGCCCAGCGCCGCATACACCCAACGATTTGAAGAAAACGTCCAGACGATGCCCGCGAGAAATGCGGCGAGTCCAATCCAACGCGGCGCTGGGTCGCGCGGCGCGGGCGGATAACCCTGCGTTTGCCAAATGCGAAACGAGACGCGCAACAGGTACGACGTAAAAAGATACATGCCGTACGCGCTCACGACAAACGAAAAGAGGACGAGCGCGTTTTGCGCCGGCACGAGTCCAAAGGCAAAATACAACGGCTGCAACAAAATGACGTGCAGCAGCGTATAAGCATACAGGATCATGTTCGTGCCTTGCGGATAAAATAACCAGTCGCTGTAAAAGGGCGAGACGCCCCGGTCAAAGACCGCGAACTTGAACCACCAATTATTCCACGCTTGAAAGAATTCGTCGAGCGCCCAAGTCGGACTGCCAATCAGATGGTCGCCGAAATGCAGGATGAGCGGATAGGTCGTAACGAGCGCAATCAGCAGATACAAGGCAATTACGCCGAGATGGCGCCAAAAAGTTCGGTTTGGTTTCATTTCACTTGTCCGTATAATTTATGTCTGTGAAAATTGACAAAAAGACGGTACGTCTTTGGGCGCCGCGCGTCGCGTTATTGGGCGCGTGTCTCGCCGCCTATTTTATCGCGGCGCGTTTGGGTTGGGTTCCCGCCAATCCGCTGGCGTGGCTCTTGGAAATCGGCGACCGCGTCAAAGAGGAACTGCCCAAGTACGGCATCCTCGCGCCGGTCGTGTATGCGTTATTTTACGCGTTGCAAATTATCGTCGCGCCCATCCCCGGCGCGCCGTTATCGTACACCGCCGGATTTTTATTTGGCCCCGTCACGGCTTCGATTTTTTCGATGCTTGGCATCATCCTCGGCAGCGCGGTCGCCTTTTGGCTGGCGCGGCGTTTGGGTTGGCCCCTGCTCGAAAAAATTACGCCGTCGAGTTGGTTGGAACGCTGGCGCAATTTGTCCGCCGTCAATTCTTCCATCTTGTGGTTTCTCTTGATGCTCGCGCCGACCGCCGACGTATTTTACTTTATCGCCGGTTTGACCACGCTTTCGTTTCGCCGCTTTATGCTGCTGGTCATCTTGGGCCGCACGCCCGGCATTATTCTCTCTAGCGTCATCGGCGCGAATGTCGAGACGTTTGGCGTGCAGTGGATTTTTATCCTCATCGGCGCGATGCTCTTGGTCTCGCTCGCGGGCAATTGGCTGCGCCAACGCGTGGAACGCCGCGCGTTGTTGGCGGCGCAAACGACAGAGCTGGACGAACGATAGGGCGCGGCGTTGCAAATTTTACGATGCGCGCCGCCGCTTTTTTTTATTTTCCGAACGTTAGATTTTCAAACGTCAACGCCCGCGCGCTCGCCTCGTCGCGCTGCGCGGTGGCGGCATCATAAACGTACCAAATCAATTCCGCGCGATAGCTGTCGGCGGGCGCGTCCGCGTCCAGATGAATGTCATAGACATCGCGGAAATACTCGCCCTGTTTCCACAAATACGTCGGATAATACTCGCTGACGGGATGCCGCGCAAATGTCGCGCGCGTGACTCCTTGCGCGTCGCTCACTTCCAATTCATTCACGTATTCGATGCGCGTCGGTTTGGCGGCGCGATAATAAATAATTAAACGCGCGTTGCGCGCGTCGAACGGCTGCCAAGCGTATCCCGCCACGCGCAGCGTATCGTTCAATTTTTCATTCAAGCGAAACTGCGGCTGCGGTTCTTGCGGCAGCGGAAAGGCGACGGCTTGGATGGTGCGCGCGCCATCCGCGTTTTTATCTTCGGGCGTGAATTGCGCGTAATAAAACGGACGACCCAAACGCTGCGCGGCGTCCAAAATTTTTTGATACTGCGGCCGCACGGGCGACTCGTGAATGGTCAACACGTCGGGCCGCGCATTTTCGACATATTGAAAATAGCGAATCGGCGTCGCCACTTCCCACGGCGCGACGAGGACGGCGTTGGGCGCGAGATTATCATTCAAAATCGCGCGCGCATAGGCATCGTATTTGGTATTGCCGCTTTGATCCATGCGCGCGAAATTGAAATACAACGCGCAAAGCGGAAAGAATGCGAAATAGAAAATCGCAGCGTAATAGGCGAGGCGCAATAGTTTTTGATGCCGCGCACTCGAATTGGGTTCTGCCGCGCGCGTTTTTATTTTTTCCAAAATCCAGCCGACGGCGACGGCAAAAAACAAAACCATGACGAGATAGGCGCCGCTGAAATAAAAGCGCGTTGATTCCGCGCGCAAATAAATCGAAATCGCCGCGACGCTCAAACCGCCGAGCAGCAGCGCAATCGTTAAATCGCGCTCACGGCGCCACAAGACGACGATGCCGCCCACCGCGAGCAGAATGCCGAATGGGTCAATCTGTTCGCGCAGCAGCGTCCACGCGTTGACGAACCGCGCCATCATTTTGTCCTCGCCGCTTGCATCTTGAAAACCGAGTTTGTTGCGATTGTCGAGCGCAGTGACGAGATTGAAAAAACCTTGCGGCGTGTGATTGTAATACGCCGTAATTTTGCCATCCACAATCGCTTGCGCGCGCGGATACAATTCCCAATTTTGCGGCGATTGTTCGGCGAGCAGCTGCGACGCGCGCAGCGGTATGTACAGATACAGCGTCAGGGGAATTAAAAACGCGAGCGCGGCATAGGCGAATTTTCGCCAAGACAGTTCGCGTCGTTTGAACCACACGACCGCGAGCAGCGCGGGCGCGATAAAAAACGCGATGCGGTGATTGGTGAGCGCGAGACCGAAACAAAACGCCATCGCATACAAATCGCGCGCGCGGGCGCGGTCAAAAAAACGAACGGCGAAAAATAAAGTCAACGCGATGAGCAGCGTATTGAGCGCATACACTTCGGCGATAGTCGCAGAAGCCCACAGCGTCGGCATGAGCGCAAAAAAGGACGCAGCCAGTACGGCGGCGACGCGCGCACGCGCGAGGCGTTTCGCCAATAAATAAACGATGGGAACGGTCAGCGCCGCGCAGAGGGCAGAGAACAGATTCACGCGCCACGCCGCATTGCCGATGGGAAGAAGCGTTAGCAGTTTGGCGAGCAGCACATACGACGGATAACCGGTCGAGTGCGGAACGCCGAGAATGTTTGCCATGTACTGCCACTCGCCGCTATCGCCGTCGAGAACGCCGGGCGTCAGGGTTCGCAGATAGACGACGAATGCCGCGAGGGCAAGCGCCAGCCCGATATAGAAATCAAAACGCGGCTCGCTTTTTACCTTGAGCCGCGCGCGGAACGCAACCACAGTTACATTATAATCGAGACAATCGAGATGCAAAATATGATACCATTCACGCGAATTTTGCGTAAGCAAGCTTGCGAATAAAGATTGGGCAAATAAAAAATTTGCCGTACCATGTATGACAAATTTTCAATTTATCGAACCTGTAACATTATTCCAAGCGTTAAAGGGAAAATATGAAACCTGCCGAACTTGCCGCGTATTTGAATCAAATCGTCCAACACAAAATAAAATTGTCCACCATGATTTGGGGTCAGCCGGGCATTGGCAAATCGTCCATTGTCGCGCAAACCGCGCGGGCGCATAAGCTCGCGTTCATTGATTTACGTTTGTCGCAGCTTGCGCCCACCGATTTACGCGGTTTGCCCGTCGCCGCCAAAGGTATTTCGCGTTGGTATCCGCCCGAATTTTTGCCGCGCAAGGGCGCGGGCGTTTTGTTTCTCGACGAAATCAATCTCGCGCCGCCGACGATGCAAGGCATGGCGCAGCAATTGATTTTGGATCGCCGCGTCGGCAGTTATGTCGTCCCCAAACATTGGTACATTTGGGCGGCGGGCAATCGCAGCGAAGACCGCGCGGCGGTATTTGATATGCCCGCGCCTTTAGCGAATCGTTTTTTGCATCTCGACGTGCATCCCGATTTTGACAGTTTCAAAGCGTACGCGCAAGCCAAAAATTTTCACGAACAAATTCTCGCCTTTCTCGCGTTTCGGCCCGAACTGCTGCACAAGCTCGACCCACAACTGCCGGCGTGGCCCTCGCCGCGTTCATGGGAAATGGCAAACGCGCTGCATCGCGCCGGCTTGAGCGTTGCGGCGGCGGTGGGCGTCGGCGCGGCGACGGAATTTGAAGCGTACATTGCGTTGTATCGCGACTTGCCCGATTTGCAGCAGGTGTTGAATGGCGAGAGCGCGGCGCTGACGTTTCCCGACGAGCCGTCTTTGCGGTACGCGATTGTCGTCGGCTTGGTGGCGCGCAGCGAAACCGCGTCGCACGCGTTTCACGCGTTGCAATGGCTCGCGCGCGTCGCGCCGTTCGAATGGGTGCAATTGTGCGCGACCGATTTATTACGCAAAATGCGCGCGCAAAAACAGCTGCGCGCGCTGCAAACGCTTATCGCTCAAGACGCCGAATTGCAAGCGTGGATGCAAAATTATCAGAACGTATTGAACGCGGCGGACGAATAAAATTTGTCGCCGCGCGCTCGACCAATGGAACTTGACGCCACTCTAAAACGAAAACTTGCCGCGTCGCTTGTGCGAATTACCGACCGCAGCGCGTTCTTTGCCGCGCTGGCGCTTTACGCGCGTTTGGAGGCGAGCGACGAAATTCCGACCGCCGCAACCGACGGCGACGCGGTGTATATCAATCCCGACTTTTGGAATTCGCTTTCGAGCGCGGAACAAGACGGCGTGCTACTGCACGAAGTTTTGCACGCCGCGCTCACGCATGTCACGCGGCGCGCGGGGCGCGATGCGCGCGTATGGAATCTCGCGGCGGATGTGGTGGTGAACGGCATTATTTTGAGCGAAGGTTGGACGCTGCCCGAAAAACGGATTCGTGACGCGCGCTGGGAACATCTCGCGGTCGAAGAGGTGTATGAAAAATTATTGCGCGACGCGAATTTGACGACGCGGTTGAACGCCGATTTATTGGACGACGCGCCGGCGGATGCGACGCGCAAACGCGGGGTGGGCAAAGCGGGCGACGCGGGTCAAGCGGGCGACGTTCAAACAACGCGTGAACAAGCGGACGGCTATTGGAAGAACGCGTTAGAGCAAGCTCAAATCGTCGCGCGCGCAAATCGCGTCGGGACTGTACCGGCAGGCCTTTTGCGCGAATTGCATGGCGTCATGCAAACGCAGCTCGATTGGCGCAGTTATTTGTGGCGCTATCTCACGCAAACGCCAACCGATTTTTCAAATTTTGACCGCCGCTTTGTGGGGCGCGGCATGTATCTCGATACGATTGACGGCGAAGCGGTGCGCGTCTTGGTGTGTGTGGATACCAGCGGTTCGGTGGACGAGGGCGAGCTGCAAGTTTTTTTCGGCGAAGTGTTGGGAATTTTGCGCGCGTATCCGCATCTCGAATGTGAATTATTTTTCGCGGATGCGGCGTTGCATGGCCCTTTTCCCTTGAAAATTGGCGCGCCGCTGCCAAAACCGATTGGCGGCGGCGGCACCGATTTCCGCCCATTTTTTTCGCGCATTGCGAGCCATCGCTTTTTACAAAATCAAACCGTCGCGATTTATTTGACGGACGGGTACGGCGAATTCCCCGAACGCGCGCCGCGCGTGCCGGTGTTGTGGGTTGTGCCGCCCGGCGGATTGGCGCTGGAAAAATTTCCGTTTGGCGAAGCGGTGCGCTTGTTGAAAACGCAGCGGACGCCGTTTGTAAAAACATAGAACTAGCGTTTGACGTTAGATTATTCTATCCCGCGCGTTCGCTCCGCGTTTGGTTTTGTTTCCATTCCAGCCACACATTCCGCGCGTTCAATTCCGCAATGCCCGGTCGTGAAAAGACGACATCATACGCGGGTCCCACGCCGCCGCGCATGTCGTTCGTATCCCACCCCGCGATAATGAAATGCTGCGCGTCCACGAGCTGCGCGCGAAAATTGGTCAACTCGGTTTTGATTTCAAACGCGGGTTCGTCGGCAATCAAATTGCAGTACATCGGCGCGCCAATGGTTTCGTGACCCTCCCACACCGTTTGCACCTGGAGCCAGTTCCCGCGCAAATGAATGTGCCACAGATGCGCGGGACTCTCGCACTCTATCGTTTCGCCAATCCAGCGCCCTTCAAAATGTTTATGCGTCAACACGGAACTCATTTCACCCAAAGCGGGTCCCAATCATTCGCCTGCCCGTCGCTGATTTTTTGTTCTGCGACTTGGGTAAAATCAATCCCGTCGTTCGCTCCGACATCCACGACGAACAATTGGCGCAAACCATCCGCATCGGCGTAAAAAACCAAGCGGCTGCCGTCGCCGTTAAATGACGGATGTCCGACATTGCCGCCCGCGCAAAAATGCGTCAAGCGGCGCACGGTTGGATTTTGATCGGGCGTGGCTTTAAAGATATTCATGCTTTTGCGAACGCACGTATCGCCCGGGTCATGATTCGACGCGAACGCAATGTATTGACCGTTCGGCGACCACACCGGGTCTTTGGCGACGGCATTGCGGCTGCCGAACCATTGTCCTTTGCTAATGTCTTCGCTCGAATTGATGAGCGCGGCGTCGAGCGCGGTATCGAGAATATACAACAAGCAGGTGCCGACGCCGGGGCAGCGGCGTTCGCCAAAGACGCGCCGCGCGCCGCCCGGTTCCAAATTTTCAATGCCGTACGCTTGACTATCTAACGAAATCGCAAACGCTTCGGCGGCGGCATTGTCCAAGGGTTGGATGCCCGTGCCATCGCTATTCATCATGAACCAATTGGGCCGATAGAGCGAACCGCCGTTGCGCGTACTCTTGAACAAAATTTTTCCCACCAATGCGCCGCGCGAATAGGCGATTGGCGTTTTCGTTGGCGGCCGCGGGCCGCGCGTCGGCGTGACGCTGGGGGTCAAGGTCGGCGCGTCGGTTGGCGGCGGCAAGGGGGTAAAGGTGCGCGTTGGCGACGGCGGCAAGGGCAGCGGCGTTCCGCCCAATTCGACGGTTACGGCGGGGGTGACGCCGTAAATAACCAAAACTTGGCGCGTCGGGTCCAATTGCGCGATGATGACGGCGCCTTGCGCGTTGGGCGTCGCGGTCGGCGCGAGCGCGACGCTAGTGGGAAGCGGATTGGTCGCGCTCGGCGGAGGCGGGGGATTGGTGGGAACGACGATGGTAACGGGCGCGGCGGTGGGTGTGGCAGTGCAGCCGATGACAAGACCAACGCTTGCCAGCGCGCAGCATACAAGCCAATGAAACGTACTGTATTTGATAGCGACCTCCAAGGATGACAACTTGCGCGGGGCGGGCAAAACGTCAAAATTCTAGCATAGCGCTGGATGAACGCCAAAAGCGACACGTCAGGAAATGTAACCCAAATCTTTCAAGCGTTCAATCACTTCGGCTTGTTCGTCGGGCGAATATCCTTCGCCGTCCGTGCGTTCCCCCGCCGCGCTGCCGCCATATTCCACCGCGCGCGTCTCGGCAAAAATTTCGTTCAACACGCGTCCGTTCATGTCGGGCGGCACGGGCAAATTTAGCGCGTGCAAAATTGTCGGCGCCAGGTCGGTGAGGTTGGGCGTGGGAGCGATGCGCGGCTTGGCGCAAATCTGCGAACCTGCCGCAATCAAAATGCCATTCATGCGATGCGACGACGAAACGCCATAGGATGGTTCGAGAATTTTATTTGAGCCAAATTCAAAATCGCCGAACGCAATCGTTTCGAGATTTTTCGGCAAGAACAAAATATCGGGCGCGTCCCAGACATGCGCGCCGCTATAAATTTCCTCTTTTTTCCAAATATGTTCCACAAGCGGCGAGCCGTCGGGCAATTGCATGGCGCGCAAGTCGCGGATCAATTCGTCGCGCAAAGTTTCGTATGCCGCGCCCGGTTCGATGATGCCTTGCGGTTCGCGCCCTTTTAAATTGATATGCACTTCGCCGATATAGCCGACGGAATACGCGCGGGTGTTTGCCCAATCCACATCGTTGAGCGAAAGAAAAAAGCGTTTCAACATGCCGCGTCCGGCGCGCCGTTTGTCCATGGTGCGCCGCAATTTGCCCAAGCCCAGATTCAATAACATGCCGTACACGGCGCGCGGCGTCAAACCCGCATCGAACGCGAGATTTTTGAGTTGCGACGCGGGCGTGTGTTTGATTTTCAAATAGCCGCGCTGTTTCAAAAAATTATTGACGTACAAAAAATTTCGCAAGGGCCCGTGTCCGTGGTCGGACATGACGATAATGGTCGTGTCGGCGGGCAAGGCGGCTACGAGTTCGCCGATGCGCGCGTCAATGGCTTGATAAATCTCGCGGATGCCGTGTTTGAATTTTTCCGCGTTCTCTTGCCGATGTTGATGATGCGTCGCGTCGTACGCCCACCATAAACCGTGACACACGGTATCGGTTTCGGGAAAAACGAGAATGCCCAAATCCCACGGATATTTTTGCAATAGATAGCGCGCGGTTTTGGCGCGCTGCTGAATCGAATACTGTAACGCGTTCAAAAAAATTTCGCCGCGCCCTTTGGCATACACTTCGTCGGAATAGACGACATACTCGCCGACGTTTTGCGCGATTTCATTTTTCAATTCAGCTGGATAGGTGTAATCGGGCGCGCCGCGCGGCGTCAACATGCCCGTCACCATCACGCCTTGCAGCGGCGTCGGCGGATACGTAATCGGAACGCCCATGACGACGCTTTGTTTGCCCGCTTCGCCCGCGAGGTCCCAAACGGTTTTGCCGTCGCGGTCGTGGCTGGAAATAGGCGTGAGGTCGTACGAATTTTTGCGGCGCTGCATGAAATCAAACATGCCGTGACCGCCCGGATTTTTGCCGGTCATGAAGGAATTCCATGCCGACGCGGTGACGGGCGGCACGGTGGAGGTTAATTCGCTCCACGCGCCGCGCGCCATCAAATTTTTTAGAGTAGGGAGAAATCCCTGCGCGATCAAGGGGTGAATCAAATCGAATGTCGCGCCGTCGAGACCGATGACAAAAACTTTCATGTTGGACGAGATGCAACGCGCAATCAATTCTCTGTCGTCAAGAGCGGAATCAATTCGCGCAGAGCGTGAATTTCATAGGTGAGCGGAAGTTGGGGCGGCCGCGGCTGATGGGCGGGATTGTACCAGCAGGTGGCGATGCCGTAATTGACGCCGCCTTGCATGTCCGAAGTCAAACTGTCGCCAATGATAATGACGCGCTCGCGCGGCGGATTGCCCATGCGCGCAAACGCGTAATCGAAAATTTCGGGCGCGGGTTTCGCCGCGCCAACTTGGTCGGAAATAATCAATTCGGAAATGTACGGCGCGAGAAGCGATTGCGCCATGCGCGGCTGCTGCACGCGCGCCATGCCGTTGGTGATGACCGCGAGGCGATACGTACACTGTAACGTGCGGACGAGTTCGCACGCGCCTTGAATCAACGTCGTTTGTTCCGCGAGATGGTCAATGAAACGTTCGGCGAGGCCCGGCGGTTCGCGCTGCGCCAACGCGGCAAAGAGTTTGGTAAAGCGTTCCGCGCGGATTTGCGCGCCGGTAATTTCGCGCTTTTCAAAACGTAGCCAGAGTTGATGATTAATGTCGCGGTACAGTTCCAACGCGCGCGCGTCGAACGGCAAGCCAAACTCGCGAAACGTAGTCTCTAGCGCATTGCGTTCGCCATACGCGTAATCAAACAACGTATCGTCGGCGTCAAAGATAAGCCATTGAAATTGTGAATTCATCCGGGTTATTGTACACGCGGCGACACCCCGCGCAATTTTGCGGCTGTGGTTAGACCGTCATTTCGCCGCACAAATTTTGCTGCATCAACGCGCGCACTTGGGCGGGCGCGTATCCGCTGCCAAACAAATAATGCAGTTTCGCCAACGCCGCGATGGGCGTCATGTCTCCGCCGCTGACGAGTCCCGCTTGCAATAACGCCGCGCCGGTCGCGTACGCGTGCAGATTCACCGCGCCGCGCAAACATTGCGTACAGTTCACAATGACGACGCCGCGCGCCGTCGCGCGCGCCAAAACCTCGAGCAGCGCGTCGTCGCGGTCGGGCGCATTGCCGGCGCCGTACGCTTCCAGAACCAGACCTTGCAGCGGCGGTTGCAAAACATTGTCGAGCAAACGCGCGGCAATGCCGGGAAACAAACGCAGCGCGCCGACCGTCGCGTTCAGTTCGCGCGGCAGCGGGTTCATGGGCGCGGACGACGCGGCGCGCACGGCGTTCCAATTGATTTGAATCTCAATGCCCACCTGGCCCAGCGGCGGATAATTGGGCGAATCGAACGCGTCAAAGCCCGTCGCATTCACCTTGACCGTGCGGCAGCCGCGCAAAAGTTTGTCGCCAAAATACAGACACACTTCGGGCAGGGGATAAGTGGCGGCAAGCATCAAGGCGGTGATGATATTTTCGCGCGCGTCATTGCGTAATTCGACGAGCGGAATTTGCGAGCCGGTGAGAATGACGGGCTTGTTTAAACCTTGCAGCAGAAACGGCAGCGCGGAGGCGGTGTACGCCATCGTATCGGTGCCATGCAAAATGCAAAAGCCGTCGAACGCGTCATAGTTTTCAAAAATATCTTGCGCGATCAAAAGCCATTCGCGCGGCGTCATGTTGGAAGAATCGAGCAGTGGGTCGTATTCCCGCAAAACAAATTCGGGCATGGCTGCGTCGCGCAGTTCGGGCATTTCGCGCAAGCGCGCTTCAAGAAAACCCGGCGCAGGGGCGTACCCCTCGCCGGCGTTTTTCATCCCAATCGTGCCACCCGTATGGGCGATGTAAACGCGTTTTGACATATTAGACTTGTGTGGCGATTCGGTTCGGTCGGATGGATTCTATGAGTATAACGCAAAACAGCACAAGTTTTGCGCGACTTGTGCTGTCTCGGCTTGACGTTGAAAAAATAAACTCACGCGGCATCCACGAACGCCACATTTGCCGCCGGCTCTGGAGCGGACGGATTGTCCACCATCGTTGGCGGATTCACTACAGGCATTGGCGCGTCTTTCGACCTGTCGCTTACCGGACCCATCGTCAACGTTTTGATAATATCGCCCGTGTAAATAGCGTTCGGTTTTACTTCGCAGCCCGCCCAACAGCCAACGCAATTTTTCACCACCTTGCGCTGCGGTTCGATGTCGCTGCCGTACCAAACTTCGCGCAACGTTTGTTTGCGTAAATTGCCGACGACGTTCGGATAATATACGCACGTCATAACGTCGCCATTCGGCATGAGGCGCATGTGGTCGAATAATTCAATGCACTGCGGTTTCGGTTCTTCGATGCCTTTGAGCAGACGATTTTTCAAACCGTGCAAATAGTAACGCTGCACAATCCGCTCTGGCACATCGTGAATCGCGTCGCGGCGGTCGAGCTGGTCGAAAATGTACTGCAATTGTTCCGGCGTAAAAGCGCTCAGCGAAACGGAACGCATATCGGGTTTTTCTTTTTCTTTGGACGTATTGAGCCGATACAGCGTATAGTGGTCGGTCGCAATCGCATAATGAATCGGCACGTTCAATTCGGTCATCACCTGACGCAGCGGTTCGATGTGGTCCCAATTGCGGTCCGAAATCGTTTGATTGACGCCGAGATAAAAGCCGTACTGTTCGCGCAATTCGACGAGCGTACGCAGGGTGCGGAGCGATTTATTGTACAAACCGCGATAGCCGCGAATTTCATCGTGACGGTCGCCGACCGCGTCAATCGAAACTTTGAGGTGCAATTTTTTCGAGCCGTGCGTTTTGACAAATTCGATGATGCGGTCGTACAGCACGCCGGCGGTGGTGATATGCACGACGGTGGGGTCAACCACCTCCAGGATGCTGCCGACGAGTTGGCTGAAATCGCGCCGCAAAAACGGCTCGCCGCCCGTGAGGCGCAGCGTATCCAGTTTCGGAAATTGTTTAAAGATGTTTGCCGCTTCGGCGGGCGTCATGTCGTCGTGGTCGGTTTTTTTCCAAACGTCGCACATAAAGCAACGCAAGTTGCAGCGCCAGGTGACGATGAATGTGACCATGCTGGGAAGTTCAATGCGGCCGAGTTTATGGTTGACGACGGATTTTGCAATGTTGGTATAGGTGGATAAAGCCATACGATTTATGATTTGTGATTTATGATTTGAGATTTGCATGGATTACGCGCAATCTGAAATCAAAAATCAAAAATCTAAAACTCACTCTGTCCTCTGCGAATCGCGCTCACTTGGTCGGCGAGAATGCCGAACATGAACACCATAATGGCAGAGACGATTAAAATTACCGCGCCCGAAGGGATATTGGGGCGGCGCAGCGAAACGCTGTCTATGAACCAATACACGATGCCGGCGCCAAACAACAGCGCGCTCGCGGGTAAAAAAACTTGGAGCGGGTCGAACAAGGCAATGATGCGAATAATGAGCAGCAGCGTATTGAACCCGTCGGCGACGCGCACCCGGCTCGCGCCGGTCGTACGCGGATGCACCGTAATCGGCAGATACGCTACATTATACCCGTCTTTGAACATGGCAAGCGTTAAAGTTGTCGTAAAAGAAAAGCCGTTGGGCAAGAGGTTCAAAAAACGTTTGGCGGTCTCGACGCGCAGCGCGCGAAAACCGCAATTCAAATCGGGAATGTTGGTATGCGCCAAATAATTGGCGGTCTTGCCCAAAAGCCATTTGCCGGGCTTGCGGATGTTTGGTGAACCGGCGCCTTGCGGTCTTACGCCAACGACCATGTCGTTGTCGCTCAACGCGTCAACAATTTTTTCTATATCCTGCGCGTCAAATTGACCGTCCGCGTCGAACAGGACCACAATCTCATGCTCTGCCGCGCGGATGCCCGATTTCAATGCCGCGCCGTAACCGCGATTGCTCCGATGGCGCAGCACGCGCGCGCCATGTTCCGCCGCCACGCGCGCAGTGTGGTCGGTCGAACCATCGTCCACCACAATCACTTCGGCGCCGCGCGCGCGCCACGCGCACAAATTTTCCAGAACGCGCGGCAAGCCCTCTTGTTCATTGTATGCCGGAATGACAATCGAAACGTTCGCGCCCGCGGCGAATTCAAAAGATGGGGCGGGCGATGGGGCAAGCGCAATCATTCAGGCCTGCTTGCCGCGCAATGTTTCTATCTCGGCGCGGAGGCGCGCGTTTTCGGCTTCGACGGCGCGTGTGCGTTCTTCCGCTTCCGCGCGCGCCGCTTGACTTTCGGCGTACGTCTGGAGCATTTCGCCCGTGCGCGGATTGATAAGCCGCAAAGCGCCGTCAATCTCTTGCAGCTCTAGCTGCATTTCGGCGCTATAGAGTTTGCCGTTTTCATCAGGCGGCATCAAGACATACGCGTCCTCGACCAGCCGATAACCGACCAGCGGCGGTTCAAGTTCTTCGTGTTCGACGTCGTACACAAAATACTCGCGCACGCCGAGTTCGGCATACAAATCCATTTTGGCGCCAATGTCATCCTTCCATGTTTCGCGCGACGTAATTTCAAAAATGACGGCGGGCGCGCGTTTGGTTTCCCAAAGTTTCAAAACGCGGCGCGGCGTCTTGTCCAAGCCGGGAATGAGATAAACATCGGGCGCAAAAAATTTTTTAGGAAATCCTTCGAGATAGTAAATGAGATTGTTCGCGCCGACGTACATATCGGAGCGGTCACGAAACCATGCCATCAACGCATCCAGTAGATAGGTGATGACCAGAATGTGTTTCATTGTTTCAGCCATAGGTTTGCCGTCCGATGTAGGATATTCGACTTGGGTTTGCGGCGGGAACGCGACAATGTTCATTTTACACCTCGACTTGCCACGATATAGCGGTGATGCGCCCAGACGCTTTTGATTTGCCACGGCAGCGGCGCGCGCTCTAGAAACGCATATCGCTCCATCTGCGCTTTCAATTCCGGTTTTTTGCCCAAATAATAATCCATTGAACTCCACTGCCAATCGTCGCCTTGAAAACGCGCTTGCATCTGTTTCGATTGAATGCCCAAACGTTTCAACACTTCGGTCGCAGGCATTACCGTATCGGGCCACGGCGGCACATCCAGGACGCCTTCGTCAATAATTTTACAATCCCAATCTTGCAAGATATTTTTTACGCGATGGATGTTTGCCCACGTTTCATCCACGTACTGGACAAAATCTTTTTCCAACACATATTTACGCAAGAGATAGCCCACTTGCGCGCGATTCGGCATGGCGATAAAAATCAGCCGACGCGCGACGCGAACCATTTCGCCGATAAATTTTTCCGCGTCGGACAAATACCACAGCGCCGCCCAATTCCACACCAGGTCGAACGTTTCGGCTTGGAACGGCAATTCCACCAGCGGCTCGAGCAGCGTAAAGGTCGCCTCCAATCCGAGTTCGCCCCAAATGCGTTCGACGCCCGCGAGCCGTTCCGCGTTGTCGTCCACGAGCGTCACGCGCGCGCCGCGCCGCGCGAGCAAAACGGAATTGATGCCGCTCACGCCCGCCATGCCATACAGCGGCGCTTCGAGAACGGATTCAATTTGATGACGGACGCGCAGCGTTTCGAGAAAATCATTCAGCATCAAACGCTCATAGACGAGGCCCAGCCCTTCGTTATAGTCGGTCAGATATTTGCGCCAGCGTTCGGGCGGCGTCGGGGCGATAGGATGTTTTGCGGACATGCCGTAACTATATTCACAACACGCGATTTGTCGAAAAAACTTAGGCGAAACTGACGACCAGTTTGCCCTCTTCCATTTTCGCTTTTTGCACAGTCAGCGCGGCGAGCGCGCGCGGCAGAATCGTATTGCGCCGAAAATTGCCGACGCTGATGGCGAGTTCGTCGCCCGCGCGCGTGAGATGCACATCCTCTTTCGAGGCAAAGGGCAAATTCATTTTCAACAGATAGCCCGCGCCATTCTTTACGATTTCTTGCGGCTGGCCCTCGTAAAACACGCGCGACGGGTCTTGCGCGCCGTATAAAATCGTGGCGACGCGTTGCAGCATGGCGAGACCGACGACCTCTTGGTCTAAAAACGGCACCTGAAAAATTGGTACAGGCGTGAACGATTCGGTAATCAATTGCCCATAGCGCGCTTGCGCTTCTTTGAGCGCGGCAAAATAAATATCCGTGACCGAATCGGACAGTACGCGATTCGAGACGATGAGGTCGCACGCAAAGCCGTACAGATTGATGTACGTAAAGGTGCGCTGCGATTCGCGAATGACCATCTTTTCGGGATTCAAGACGATGCGGACCGAAGACGTTTTGGTGTCGCTCAATAATTTGTGCATCCGGTCCAATTGTTGAATCAATTCTTTAATCGTCTCAAATACTTGGTCGTCGGGCATCGGAATATCGGTAAAGTTGCGCATGAACGGCGACGCCAGACGCATCGCCATCCGTTCGGCGGGAAAAATGTGCGTGAGATACCAGCGGGCAACTTCGGGCAGCGACAAGAGTTTTAGCGTTTCGCCCGTCGGCGCGCAATCTACGATAATGACATCGTATTTTTTCGATTCCGCGAGATAAACGATTTGCAAGAGCGACGCCAATTCTTCCATGCCCGGCAAAACGCTCACTTCGTCCGCAATCAATTCGTCCACGCCGCGCCATTGCAGGATGGAACGAAAATACGCTTGCACGGTGCCCCAGTATTTGTCCATCTGGTACAACACGTCAATTTCTTGGCCCCACAATTTGGGCGCCAATTCAATAGGTTCTTTGCCAATCGCAATGTCAAACGAATCGGCGAGCGAGTGCGCGGCGTCGGTGGACAAAATGATGGTGCGATACCCCAATTCCGCGCAGCGCACCGCCGTCGCCGCCGCGACCGATGTTTTGCCCACGCCGCCCTTGCCGGTATATAAAATAATTCGCATAGGTTCTGGTCAAT
>Ga0232064_100038_pt1 | contig 33899 bp, 36 predicted proteins | sample LAC_MetaT_8_FD_169130 | JGI IMG/M metagenome (GOLD analysis project Ga0232064, IMG submission 169130) | Metatranscriptome of anaerobic ammonium oxidizing microbial communities from anammox membrane bioreactor (MBR) in UC Berkley... | ecosystem: Engineered > Bioreactor > Anaerobic > Unclassified ... | reverse complement strand
TATACTCCTATCATGGGTGTAAATCATTATTTTATAAGCAATTAACAAAACATTAATTACCTATACAAATAAATAAAGGATTTTATCGAAAATTAATATTAACAATTCATAAAAATTCTTGCAAGAAAAAAGAAATCTATAGAAATTTTCGGCTTAATCACCTCATGGAAATCTTCTCAGAAATGATCTCTAACATTTTCTTCTTTGTCTCTGATGCACCCTTTTCTCTAACAACATCAAGCATATCAAGTCCTGCAATACGCTGCAAGATATCACGTCTTAGAGATTCATCCTTTATCTCGGAAATAATTTTTCGCCGCATCTCTGCCAGGAGTTTTGTAAACTCATTGTATTCGTCACCGAACTGTTTTTCCAGATATTCCCGTATATTACGGGCTAAAGCGGGGCTAGCCCCACCCGTTGAGATACTAATGCAGAGATCACCCCGCATTATGGATGAAGGCACTATGAAAGAACAAAATTCCGGCTTATCAACAACATTTACCAGTATCCCTCTCTCAACGGCATCGTGATATACTATCTGATTCACTTCGCCGTCATCCGTAGAGGCAACAACAAGTACCGTCTCTTTCAGGAATTCTGTGTCATATTTCCGCTGAATCCGCTCAATTCCAGTTTCTTTTTCCAGTTCCGGGCAAAACTCAGGAGACACAACCGTTACCCGTGCACCTGCCTCTTTCAGGCTGCATACTTTGCGCCAGGCAACGTTGCCACCTCCCACCACCAGGCATTTCTTATTCTGAATATTCAGGAATACAGGGTAATATTTTGCCATCGTATCGCGTCCTTACACAAAATTCTCACCTCTGACTAAGTCTTCATATGTTTCCCGTTCCCTGATAACATGATATTGATCGCCATCTACCAGCACTTCACAGGGGCGCGGGCGTGAGTTGTAATTCGAACTCATCGAAAAACCGTATGCACCGGCACTGTAAATTGCCAGAAGGTCACCTTCTCTCACTCTGGGCAATGCCCTTTTGGTAGCGAAAACATCGCTGCTTTCACAAACCGGACCCACAATGTCCACCAGATCGATACCCTTTTTTGTCACTGGTTTATCAGGATTTTCAACCTTCGGCATTTTTATATTCGTATTTACCGGCCATATCCGGTGAAAGGCGTCGTATAGAGCGGGACGCACTAAATCATTCATGGCGGCATCGCAGATTACAAATCTTTTGCCATGCGGGGTCTCTTTTGTGTAAATCACTCTTGTAATCAAAATTCCGGAATTCCCCATAATAAATCGTCCCGGTTCCATAATCAGATTACATTGCATCTCTTTCACCAGGGGAAGAATTTGCGATGCATAATCCTGTGGCTGTATTACATTTTCTCCCGTATATGAGATACAATAGCCGCCACCAATGTTCATGTACCGGATATCCAACCCGGCATCTCTGCATTTGTTAATAAGCGTCACGATCTTTTTAAGGGCGTGTACATAGGGATCGACGGTATAGATTGGTGAACCCAGATGTACATGGAGTCCGCACAGGTCAACACTCGGATACATCATGGATTGCTTAATAATCCTTTCGGCTTCGGTAAAATCAATGCCGAATTTGTTTTCCTTTTTTCCCGTAGTGGTCTTTGTATGTGTTTTGGCATCGATGTCGGGATTGATTCTCAAGGCTACCTTAGGTATTTTACCAACCTCTCCAGCCAGTGTGTTAATACGTTCGAGTTCCGCCAGAGATTCTACATTAAACATGAAGATGTCATTCTCAAGTGCATATCGAAGTTCCTGATATGTCTTCCCTACGCCCGCAAATACAATCTTTGACGGATCGCCCCCGGCCCTGATAGCGCGAAACAACTCACCGCCGGAAACCACATCAAAGCCAGATCCCTCCCCTGCTAATAATCTGCATATTGAGAGATTAGAATTTGACTTCACAGAAAAACAGATCAGCGTATCGACAGCACGGAAAGCTGTCTCCAACGCATGATACTGCGTCACAATGGAGTTTTTGCTGTAAACGTACGCAGGAGTTCCCACATCTGAAATAATATCCTCTACTTTTACCTTCTCACAAAGGAGCGTCTTGTTTCTGTATTCAAACATATCCATAGCTTATTTACCCATTCATCCTTTACTCAGTTTCTTTTCCCAATACGCAATACGCTTTTTAACCAGACCAGGCGCCGTAGAACCATAACTCTGGTAATTCCTGATACAATTTTCTACGCCAAGCACCTTATACACATCCGCTTCTATAACAGATGAAAATGCCCGAAAACTCTCCAATCGCAAATCGGAAAGCTTGCACTGCACCCGGATGCATTCACGCACAATCTTCCCTACAATTTCATGTGCCATGCGGAATGGCACGCCCTTTTTCACCAGATACTCCGCTAATGCCGTGGCATCAATAAATCCCTTCTCACAAGCCGCCGTCATCTGTTCTCTGTTAAACTTTGTATTTGCCACAAGTTCTGCCAAAATGGATAGCGAATCATGGACAGTATCCGCTGCATCAAAGAGCGCTACCTTATCTTCCTGCATGTCACGATTGTAACTTAACGGCAACCCCTTGAGCAAGGTAAGCAAAGACGTCAGATGACCAAACACCCTGCCACATTTGCCCCGGATCAGTTCGAGCACATCAGGATTCTTTTTTTGAGGCATAATGCTGGACCCCGTACAATAGGCGTCGCTGATTTCGATATACTTCATTTCATCGTTGCACCAGATAATCCATTCCTCACAGAGGCGGGACAGATGCATGGCAATCAGGGAGAGGCAAAATGTATACTCGGTACAGAAGTCCCTGTCGCTCACGGCATCCATGCTATTTTCACAAACTCCATCAAAACCGAGCAACTTTGCCGTTAATTTAGGATCTGTCGGGAGTGTTGTGCCTGCAAGAGCACACGCACCCAGAGGTGATTTGCTGAGCCGGGCAAGACAATCCCGGAGTCGTGTTATGTCCCGCTCCAGCATCTCAACATACGCCAACAAGTAATGGGATAACAATACCGGCTGTGCATGCTGAAAATGGGTAAAACCTGGCATAATAAGCCCAAAAAACATTTTTCCCTTTTTCACCAACTCCCTTTGTAACGCTATCAGGAGATGTATCATTATGTGCGTCTGGTCACGTATCCATAGCCGCAAATCGAGAGCAATCTGATCATTTCTGCTTCGGGCAGTATGGAGTTTTTTGCCGGCCTCACCAATCCGCTCAATCAGTGCCGACTCTATATTCATATGAACGTCTTCCAGAGATTCCTTGAAATCAAATTTTCCGGAACGTATTTCTGCGAGGACTTCCTTCAGGCCTTTAATAATTGCGACCTTTTCTTTTTCCGTAATAAGGTTACACTTAGCAAGCATCGTTGCATGAGCAATACTTCCTTCAATATCATGTTGACACAATCTCCAGTCGAAAGAAACCGATTCGGTAAATGACTCGACCGATGCCGCTGTTTGTTTTGTAAACCTGCCACCCCACGGTTTTTTCTGTTTCATGTTCATTCAATCTTTCACAACATTCTTGCCGCGTAAGACAAAGATTGCCATTGCGGTATTCTCAAAAAATAAAGGAAGTACTATAGCGGAATGTAGATGATGAGTCAATAGAATTCAACGATCACGTGGTGAGATTTCAGAGTGTGGCTGATGAATGTTATAAGGGAGGCGATGGACTGTATAATTCTCCACCATTATGTATATCGCAACCAGAATTACGAATGCGGCAAACCATTTTTTCAGACTTACGGGTGATATGCGGTGAGAAAGGGCAGCACCAATAAGCGTACCATCTATGGCAATCATCGTTGCGAGCATCGTTAAACGCAAATCGAATCCTCCGTAGTGCAAATGACCAAGCAATCCCGCACAGCAATCGATCGAAACAATCAGAAGCGCCGTCCCTATAGCATCTTTCATGGAAATACCGCAGAATAAAACAAGCGCCGGCACCACCAAAAAACCTCCGCCAATACCCATAAATCCCGTTAATATACCCACAACAAAACCCGCCGATAATATTTTCAATTTATTCTGATTATTACCCTGCTGAAATGGCACGTCCTGACCATTCTTTCTCCTGATCAACATCATTACCGCAACGAAAAACATCAGGATGGCAATAAAACGAAATAACATGGCCGTGGATACCAGGTACGTCAGTCGCGAGCTAAAATAAGCGCTCAGCGTACCTGTAGCGCTGAAGAGCACCCCCGTTTTTAACTTGACCGCACCGCGCTGGTTGTGGAGTGCCGCACCAATTATGCTCGTTACCCCAACAATAGTCAGCGACATGTCGATGGCATGGCGGATATCTACACTAAGAACATACACAAGAACTGGTATGATAAGGATGGAACCGCCTCCACCAATTAAACCCAGAGATATTCCTATGAATGCACACAAGATTAGACCTGCGGTCAGACAAATTTCCACTCATGCTCCTCTGAATTGGCGCTAAATGATTCGGGAAAAAACCTGTTTTCTGAAACTTTTAAAAATCGTAAAAAAATCATATGAGTTATCATATTTAAACTGTATAATGATACCTGTACTTTTTTAGTTATTTTACAAGAGATTCACATGAGAATACAACTACAGGTTTCACGTTTGATATAGATAATTTACATTCATTGCATTTTTTATCAAAAAATAAACTGATACGGTTTTTTCTGACTGCATGGTCTGTGCAATCTGTCTGAATACTTTCAACGTACAGCAACGTGAAGAATTTTATTATTAACATCCGGAAATTGTAACTTTATAGGAGATCGCAAATAATGAAAATGCTTGTTCATAAAATTGCTTTGTTATCTCTAATTTTTATCACCTTCACTTTCATGGCCGACACATTATCAGCGAAACCGTGGAAGACAGAGACGGTTGCCAAAGAAAAGTATTCCCAATATTTTTATTCGAAGGCAATAACCGTTGATAAAAATGGCCATCCTCATATTGTTTATGGAGGTAACAATCTTTACTATGCATATCACGACGGTAGTAAATGGCATATCGTGACAGTAGACCAGTCTTCAGGAGTCGGTGGCTATGCATCCATAGCAATGGACAAATCCGGCAAGATACACATCAGCTATTATGATCAGACAAACAAAAACCTCAAATATGCTACCAATGTCTCTGGCTCATGGACAACCGTAATTGTGGACAGCAGCGGGAAAATAGGTGGATATACTTCCCTTGCAGTTGATGTTTCAAATAATGTCCATATCAGTTATTACGATGATTTTAACGGGGATCTCAAATACGCCACCAATACCTCTGGAACATGGAAAATAGATATCATTGACAGCAATGGAGATGTGGGGGTATATACTTCTTTAGGAATAGACACATCTGGTAAGTCACATATCAGCTATTATGACATCACCAAGAAAAACCTTAAATATGCCACCAATGCCTCCGGCTCATGGTTAACCGTTACTGTGGACAAAAGCGCATGGGTAGGTGGATATACTTCCCTTGCAGTAGACAAATCTGGCAAGGCGCACATCAGCTATTATGATACTACCAAAAAAAACCTCAAATATGCCACGAACGCATCGGGTTCATGGATATCAGCTACTATTGATAATAGCGGAACCGTAGGAGGATATACTTCCATCGCAATTGATACCATGGGGAAACTGCATATCAGCTATTATGATATCACGGATGGCAGTATCAGATGTGCCGCCAATACCAACGGCACATGGATAATTGATACAGTTGCCAGCAATGTGAATGTTGGTAGTTATACCTCGATAGTTATGGATACATCTGGCTATACGCATATAAGTTATTATGACAGCATTGATGGTAGTATAAAGTATGCCACGAATATTCCTGGTTTATGGACAACCGAAACTGTGGATAGTGGAGGAAATGTTGGGTCGTATAGTTCCGTAGCAGTAGATACATTAAACAAGGTGCACTTAAGCTATTACGACAGCATCAAAAACGACCTCAAGTATGTTACCAATGCCACCGGTTCGTGGGTAATTAAAACTTTGCACAATCAAGGAAATGTAGGTGAGTATACTTCCATAGCACTAGATAAATCAAACAAGGTCTACATAAGCTATTATGATAGTACGAACGGCGCGCTCAGATATGCCACCAACGCCTCTGGTTCCTGGGTAACCGAGGTTGTTGATAGCGGCGAAAATGTAGGGGAGTTTACTTCCATAAAAGTAGACGCGTCCGGCAAGGCACATATAAGCTACTATAATTGCTCAAACGAAGACCTCAAGTATGCTACCAATGCTTCTGGTTCCTGGATAACGAAGACCATTGACCGTGATGGAAATGTGGGAGAACATACTTCTATAGCAGTGGACACATCTGGCAGAGTGCATATAAGCTATTATGATGACACAAAAAATATTCTCAAGTATGCAACAAATGCTACGGATACCGCTGGATTATGGACAATCAAGACCATTGATAACGATGGCGATGTCGGACAGTTTACTTCTCTGGCGATAGACACCTCGGACAAGATGCATATAAGTTATTATGATTATACCCATGGCAATCTCAAGTATGCAACGAATGCCTCTGGTTCATGGATAACCAAGACCGTGGACAGCAGTGGAACCGTGGGCGGATATACTTCTATTGCCGTGGACAAGGCTGGCGCAGTACACATAAGCTATTATGATTCTGATCGTCTTGACCTCAAATATGCAACAAATGCCTCTGGATCCTGGATAACTCATACCGTAGATAGTAGTGGAAATGTAGGCGGGTACACCTCCATAGCAGTAGATGCGTATGGAAAGGTACATATCGGCTATTACGATGATACTAACTTCGACCTTAAGTATGCGACGAATGCGAATTAGGCTGTCTCTTGTGCTGAAGTGCGCGACTGTTTGTTCTTATAAATTCACGACGAAATCCACCCCCTATCTTCCAAAAGAGGGAATAGCCTGCTTATGCTCAATATTTAACACGAGGAAAAGCTTTTATTAACACTCTGATTTTTTGAAAAACTCAACCAACCATGCAATTATTGTACTCTGTCGTGGTAATTCATGATTTGCCAACGCCTATTGACACAAAAGCATTTTCAGCTATTACTGTTTTCAGAACCAAAGGGTTAAATTTTCGCATGATTAGCCTTGTCGTTCTCATCAACGATAGAACAACTCATGGGAAATAAATTCCTTCGAAAACTTAGTCCTTTATTTGGTGTTTTGCTTTTTACCGCAGCGTTATGGTTCCTCCATGATGAACTAAAGGGGTATCGCTATCATGCGGTGTTGAACCAATTAAAAACGCTCCCAACGTATCGTCTCCTTCTTGCTATCTTGTTTACCTCACTTGGTTATTTAGCACTTATTGGTTATGATTTTCTTGCCCTTTGTTACGTAAACCATCCGCTTCGGTATGGAAAGATTGCTATGGCCGGCTTTATTGGTTATGCCTTTAGCAACAACGTTGGAATCTCTATGCTTGCTGCAATACGCTATCGACTCTATTCCTCATGGGGGCTTTCTCCGGTCGATATCACGAAAGTCGTTGCCTTCTGTGGCCTGGCATTCTGGTTAGGCATCTTTGCTGTAGGAGGAATACTTTTCCTCGTCGAACCCTTTGAGTTTCCACCGATAATCCACTTTCGCTTTGCATCTTTACCGTATCTTGGAATACTCTTCCTCGTTTTTATTATTGGGTACTTATTATTTAGCGCCTTAAAGAGGAAACCCGTTAAGTTTTTTCGATGGGAGCTTTCAATCCCCTCGCTACGGTTTTCTTTTTCATCAATAGTGGTAGCCTGCCTGGATCTAATCCTGAACGGGAGCGTACTCTATATCCTGCTCCCCCCCGTTGAGGGTTTATCGTATCAAATGTTTATGGGCATCTTCGTGTTATCGCAAATAGCCGGGTTAGCCAGCCAGGTCCCTGGTGGACTTGGAATCGTAGAAACGGTAATCATCTTCTTTCTCTCGCCGATTCTGCCAGTTTCTGCCATCCTTGGATCACTTTTAGCCTTTCGGGCAATATACTATCTATTACCTATGTGTCTCGCTGCGGCTCTTCTAGGTATCCATGAATTCCTCCAGAAGAAAGAGGCATTTAAGCTGTTTGCCCACGTTTTTGGACAATGGGCACCAGAGATCGTGCCAAATGTACTTTCCTTTACCACTTTTATTGGGGGCGCAACCCTTCTCCTTTCTGGATCAGCCCCGGCCGAAAAAACCCGTATGCTATGGATCAAGGATATCGTTCCATTGCCAATCATGGAAATCTCTCACTTTTTTGGTAGCCTGGCGGGTATCTTGCTCCTCATACAAGCATGGAGTCTGCAACGAAGACTTGACGCAGCATATCCTATTGCCGTAGCCCTTTTCATTGCAGGAATTGTCTTTTCCCTGCTGAAGGGATTTGATTACGAGGAGGCGGTTATTCTTGCAATCATGCTGGGTGCACTCCTGCCTTCCCGCAGGCATTTCTACCGCAAGACATCCCTGATAAATGAACCGTTTACGTTACGCTGGATTGTGGGCATTATTTTTGTCATTCTCTGCTCGGTATGGCTTGGATTCTTCGCATACAAGCATGTTGAGTATTCTGAGGAGTTATGGTGGCATTTTAGTCTGTTGGGAGATGCCCCGCGCACTCTCCGTGCCAGCGTGGGAGTTGGTGTCTTATTGTTTTCTTTTGCTGTGCTTAAACTCCTTGGGCCTGTCTTCAAAATGCCCCAGATCACTTTCAAAGCGGACCCCGGCACAGTCCTTTCTGCAGTAAATAGTTCACGAGATACATACGCCAACCTGGCCCTGCTTGGTGATAAATCTTTCCTGTTCAGTGATAACGCAAAAGCCTTCATTATGTATGCAATCAACGGCAGGAGTTGGGTGGCACTCCGTGACCCCGTTGGCCCAGAAAACGAAAGGTCAGAACTGATATGGAAATTTTGTACGATGTGTGACCGTCACGGTGGATGGCCGGTCTTCTATGAGGTTAACCAGAGAAATCTCCATGTTTATATAGACCTTGGACTAACGTTGTTTAAACTCGGAGAAGAGGCGCGCGTTTCATTGGCCGGTTTTTCCCTTGAAGGCAAGGCTCGTAAGGGACTGCGTCACACCAACTATCGGGTTGAGAAAGAGGGCAATATGTTTGAGCTGATTCCGGCACATAGAGTCCCCTTGCTACTTCCAGAATTCAAGATAATATCAGATACCTGGCTGGCAAAAAAAAATATCACGGAAAAAGGATTCTGTACAGGATTTTTTGACGAAGACTACCTGAAAAATTTTCCTGCCGGCGTCATACGAAAAAACGGTAAAATCGTCGCCTTTGTGAACGTCTGGCAAGGAGCTGAAAAGGAGGAACTTTCTTTAGATCTTATGCGATATCGCCCCGATGCCACAGATGGAGTCATGGAATATCTGTTTATCCAGCTCATGCTCCTGGGAAAACAGGAAGGATACAAGTGGTTTAATCTGGGTATGGCGCCTCTCTCGGGGCTTGAGGAACATGCCCTGTCGCCACTCTGGAACAGACTTGGGGCTTTGGTTTTTCGCCATGGAGAGCATTTTTTTAACTTCCAGGGATTACGACAGTACAAGGAAAAGTTTGAACCCGAATGGGAACCCAAATACCTGGCATCGCCCGGAGGTTTAAAACTTCCGCGCATCCTCACGGATACTGCTTTACTTATTTCGAGAGGCACGAAAAGGGTTGTTTCAGCTTGACTAAGAGTTATCACCCTGATGTTCTATTGTCGTTTTTCACAGATTGTTAACCATGGCTAACAGCACAAAAAACGGTACGGTACCATTCCGAATTTCAAATCATCTGGCCCGGCTAGTACTTGTTACCTTTATTTTAACGTTTATTGTGGCGAGAGTGCTTGTTTTTTTAATTATGTCACGAAGAATACCCGATCTCTACCTGCACCTGGGTGAAACACATGTTCATCATCTTAACTATGGCATTTTTCTCCTTGCTGGTGTCGGCGCATATCTGCTGTTCTGGCATCCGATTGGACGGAACTTAGAAATTGCCGCGATAATTTACGGAAGCGGTATGGCACTAACCTTTGACGAGTTTGGAATGTGGCTGCATTTGGGAGGCTCATACTGGCAACGGGCAAGTCTGGACGCGATAACGGTAATTTCTTCCGTGTTCGGACTAATTGCCTTCGCTCCTTCCCTAAAACGTTTTCGCTTTCCGCATTGGGCTGGTGCGGCTGTTATTTCTATAGCTGTAGGCATCTTCTTTTTTATGCTTATTGAGTCATTCAAATATGTAGGCAAAGTTGTTATTCCAGTACTTCAGGAAATCGAGGTCGAATCACCTCCATAATCACCTTCACAAAAAGTAGCTTGGAGACTCCTGGTAACGAAACAAACACATAGTACATAATGATAACTCTTTGTTAGGAATCATGAGTATCTCAGAGGATTATAAACATTTTAATCATTTATTTTTAGGGTATTCATTTGATAATCCTACGATTACTTGAAAGGATAAAGAATGAACGTTTTTAAGAATATCAATTTTATTATCTTGTTTGTTTTGTGTTCTGTTACGCCTTCACCTGCAAGGCAGCATGAAAGCACGACAACTTCCGTTGAATATTTTTCCCCTTTTATTTCCCAAAATAATCAACGCCCAATCTTTACGGTCTCTTATGAAAATACCGGCATTGGAGATACACAATTAAAAAAACTCAAGCAATGGTACGAAGCAACAACCTACAGCAACGCTACCTTTCCCGTGGGCTTCCATCCATATGGGGTAGCTTTTGATGGGGCAAACATCTGGGTATCAAATACGGACAGTAACAGTCTTACAAAGTTGAGAGCAAGTGACGGGACAGCGCTCGGTACCTATGCCGTAGGCTTCAATCCAACCGGAGTAGCCTTTGATGGCGCGAACATCTGGGTAGCAAATTCCGGCAGCAACAGCATAACAAAATTGAGGGCACGTGACGGGGTAGTGCTTGGCACCTATGCTGTAGGCTTCTATCCCTATGGGGTGACCTTTGATGGAGTAAATATCTGGGTAGCAAATTCCGGTAGTAACAATGTAACAAAACTGGAGTCAAGTAATGGAACAGTACTCGGCACGTATGCCGTGGGCTTTAACCCCAGAGGGGTTGTCTTTGACGGAACTCACATCTGGGTGGTAAATTCTAACAGCAATACTATTACGAAACTAAGGACACGTGATGGAGCTTTAGTCAACACCTATGAGGTTGGTTGGATTCCAAAATGGGCAGCCTTTGACGGCGCCAATATTTGGGTAACTAATTATGGCAGCGGTAAAGTAATAAAACTGAAAGCGAGTGATGGAACTGTGCTTGATACCTACGATGTGGGAATTTACCCATATGGAATAACCTTCGATGGAGTCTATATCTGGGTAACGAATGCCGGCAGTAATACGGTAACAAAAATCCGGGCAAAAGATAGTGCCGTACTCGGCACCTATGATGTGGGCATCAATCCCAGAGGGGTAATCTCTGACGGAACCAATATTTGGGTGGTAAACTACGACAGCAATACCATAACGAAACTGTAATCAAATTGAAATCGAAGAGTGTCTTTCTATGAAAAATTTTTATCTAAAAACAGCGAATAGAGCATTTGAAGGAACCAATTACTTCTTATCCTTCATCCTGATTTTCTTTATGTTTTTTATTATCGGATCACTGTTTTTTACGACAACCCCCTCCGCCTTTTTTCAACAGATGAGCAGCCGCGTGGTGCTTATTTCTATCGCCGTAACATTCGGGTCCTCGTTTATTGCCTCCCTGATAGTTTTTGTTTTCAGTATACCCACCGCATATATACTTTCACGGAAAAATTTCCCGGGGAAACGTTTCCTGGAGACGATGGTTGTCGATTTGCCACTCTCTTTCCCGCCAGGTGTAGACGCGCTTATCCTTCTGATCTTACTATCCAAGACGGGTATCCTGGGTAAATTTCTCGGACGATATGGTATTTCCATCCCTTATACCTTTGCGGCCGTGGTCCTGGCAAAACTCTTTGCAAGTATCCCTTTTATGGTCAGCTTCGTCCGGGAGGCATTTGATCGCGTAGATAAAAATATCGAAAATGTGGCTTATACCCTGGGTGCAAGCCCTTTCCAGATCTTTTACAAATTAACATTCCCCCTCTCCCTCTGGGGCGTACTGAAAGGCCTGATCACGGCACTTTCCAAAAGTTTAGGTGAGATTGGGGCCACCTTAATCCTTGCAGGTGGTTTGACTTCCTCTACCGGTACCATGTCAGTATTGATCTATTTCGCCACCCAAAAAGGGGAAATGGACAAGGCTATTGCCCTGGCGATTATTCTAGAGTTTCTGACGTTTATCTTGCTGACCATCATAAAATTCTTCTTTAAAGAAACCGACTACAAGACCCATGCATAAATTACAACTGATAGACATATCAAAATCCTTTGGCTCACAAACTGTCTTAAAAAATTTATCATTGGAAATCTTTCCTAATGAGCTATTTATCATCCTTGGCAGCAGCGGAGGCGGGAAGACAACCCTGCTCCTTGGCATTATTGGCCTGCAGCCATTTGATAGTGGCCGGGTAATTATAGACGGTGTAGACGTCACAAACCTTAGCCCCGGAGAGCGGAATATCGGATATGTACCGCAAAATTATGCCCTTTTTCCCAATTACACGGTATTCGAAAATATTGCTTTTGGATTACGGTTGCGTAACATCCCAAAGGATATCATTCAAACAAAGGTTAGACAAATTATTGATAATTTTAGTTTGCATGGGCTCGAATATCATTTCCCATCCCAACTCAGTGGAGGACAGATGCAACGGGTAGCTTTAGCCAGGGCTTTGATTATTGAACCATCGCTTTTGTTATTGGACGAACCCGTAAGCGCCCTGGACATAGAAACACGACAAAAAATTAAGGCAGAGCTTAAAGAAGTTCAAAAGAAATTACACGTCACGATGGTTTATATTACGCATGATCAGCAGGAAACACTTGAAATGGCAGATCGTTTTGGGATTCTCAACGAAGGTAAGATAGAGCAATACGGCAGCCCGGATGAGGTATTCTATAAACCGGCATCCCTCTTTGTTGCTCGTTTTTTGAATACCGAGAATATATTGGAAGGAAAGGTCATCCATAAGTTTGGAAATAAAGTAACTATTCAGATAAATGACATTATTTTAAAAATGTTTACCCCACTGGAATTACCGGAAGGAAAACGGGTAACGGTATGCATTCGCCCCGGCGCTATACACCTTAGCACCCATCCCGCACACCCTGGCAAAAACGTTTTTACCGGAACGATAGAATCGATCCATCCTATTGGACGGGATCTTGAAGTAAAGGTGCTAGTTACCCCACAGGAAACGCTTAAAACACGCATAAGCCGGACCGCAGTCAAAAAGCTGAAGCTCACGCATGGAATACCGGTCAATCTCTTCATCGATGAGGCTTATGTACATTTAATTCCTGTCCCATGACATTTAACACTTCCTTACCATACGACAAGGGGGACAAATAGTCCTTGGCTTTTCACTTTCAAATGGACAACCTTTGAGGATCAAGTAAAAATCAAGGGGCACAAGAGTAACAAGGTGCGGGCAATTGCCATGTATCTTGCCCGAGACCTGAGCGGGATATCAGGTAAGGAGCTTGGTATATTTTTCGATGGCATATCAGGTGCGGCGATTACTATGAAATATAACCAGATTAATGCCGAACTAATGCGAAATAAAAAGCTGCGTGATAAGATAACAAATTTGAAGAAACAATTCCTTAATATTTAAAATGTGACCATTCTCTTCCCTCCCGTTCATTCCTCCAGAAAAAACAAAAAAAGCTTGCATTCTTTTTCATTAATTGTATATCATCCTTTTCAAAGGAAAGCAATTTCCTATCATCTTGACTTCGCCAGGGAGTGAAGACCATGTAGAAAGCTTGCTCCGCAACAATAAGTTCGAACAGTACCATCAAATGCACATCAGGTAAATCGGGAACGGACCGGAAGGAAAAAGTCAAGGCGATCCATGAGAAAGACCTGTCCGAAGGCTGGGGACAAGTTCAAATACCCGGAGCGCTCGATCGCAAATATCCCAATGCACCGAAGGAATGGCGCTGACAATGGGTCTTCCCACAGGAAAACCGATGGAAGAATACAAAGACTGGTGAAGAAGGACGGCATCATACCCACGAGACAATTCTACAGCGGGCAGTCAAGGACGCCGTCCGCAAGGCGGGTGTAGTCAAGCACGCCGGATGCCACACCTTCCGTCACTCCTTTGCCACGCATTTGCTTGAGGCCGGCTATGATATTCGTACCATTCAAGAATTCCTGGGCCATAGCGATGTAAAAACGACGATGATCTACGCCCATGTCTTGAACAAAGGCGGTCATGGTGTCTGAAGCCTCGTTGACAGGCTGTAGGTCGGTTTATACAGGCTGTATAAACCGGAATAGGTGATTAGAGAAAAACATACAAGAGCTTTATAAGAAACAAGTTACACTGCGCGATAAGAAGCACGGCAACTTCTTATATATATTGAAACCGTCTGTGTTTGCCGTTTTATACAGACCGTATAATTATTGTTAGGGCTTCAATGGTCACCAACAATTCCAAATCAATTCATGAATCTTTTTCCAGGTTCTTCGAGAATCCAACCAGAGAATCACTTTGGGCTCTCCTAAAAGAACATGTTGGCGAGTTGCGGAATTGCGACTTTAAGGAATCCTGGCCTGAACACCCCTCTGTAGCAAAACACCTTTTGGGGTTGGCGAATGTCGGTGGTGGGTGTCTGATCATCGGCGTGAAAGAAAATGATGACAAAACCCTATCGCCAACAGGTATCACTCGAATTACCGACAAGGCCGACATCACCAATGGCGTAAAACTGTTCTTGCCCCAGCCGTTACTTGCCGCCCTGGAGATAGCCGATTTCTCCTATGAAGCGGCTGAGTACCCTGCGCTGATTGGAAAGCGTTTTCAGGTCATCTTCGTTCACCCGAGACCTGATGCTGTTCCCTTCGTCTCCCAGCGAACAGGCTCAGGCATCCGAGAAGGAGCTATCTATATACGCCGAGAGGGATTAACCGAAGAGGCAAAGCATGAGGAAGTACAATGGCTTCTGGACCAAAGGCTTGCAGCCTCGCCGCAAACCGTTGAGGCGCGCAACCTGAAAGAACACCTAGAAGAACTGAAAGTTCTTTACTCTGAAATACCTTTAACCATCATTACTGGTGCTCCCCCTATTATTAATAGTAATTTCTTTCAGGAGTTTACTAAATTTGCCAACCTCTTCACGGCTGAAAAAACTCCAAACCCAGACTATCCAGCGGAGAATTACCAAGCATTTGTACGTCGAATCCTGGAAGGCAAGAAAAAATTAATCGAAACTCTTATCGGTTTACCAAAATGAATTCCCCTACCCTACCAATAAAAGTATCGATCTATCGCTCTCACGTCTGAGTTTAGGGGCGCGAAGCCGGTCTGCCGGCGCAGCGTCCCTCTCGAACGAAATGTTAAGCCTCATAGTTTCGAGCGAACTCCATAGCTTATTCAGTTACATGACCACAGCTACGCTGATGCTCGAGCAACCACCAGCGCCGACAAAGTACAGGTTCGTAAGGGAATCTCTCGAACTTTGGCTCACAATGTTCGATTTTTTTCAAAGCCTCCCGAATGGCGACATAGCCTTCAAATGTTCGGAGGAACTTGTCCTTCCATGCCTCGGCTGCGGCGTAGGCAGCGACGGGAAGCTGAAATCCGAGATGCCTCAGTGATAAGCAAAACTGCTGATCGTTGATGCGAAAGATTTCGTAGGAATTCCGGCGAGGGTTGAGATAGTTCCAGCCGAAGATCCAATATGGATACCGCGTGCTCTCGGTCTCGTGGAACTTAACGATGTACTCGGAGACAGAGTTCAGTACGACAAGTGGTTCAACCGTCTCCAACCTTGCGTAGATGTCGTGCCCCAAAGTCTTGGGGTGTGTGAGGTCACCACGAATGTCATTGAAGTCGGAGAGAAGTGTGATTGTCTCGGGCTTAATCGGAATGGGCTTTCCAAGGAGTAGCTCCGGCCACTTCTTAATTTTGGAAAGAATCTGACCCTTCCGGAGAGTATCGAAAATTTCCTCCTCCGGCTTCGAGTCTTTCAGTCGACCTCGCATCTTCCGGTTAAGGAATGCCTCAAGCGCGGCGATACCGAAATAGAGAGAAGCCGTAAGGTGATGCGAACGCTCCATACCAGTTCTTGCTTCGGTGGCAGTTATCGCCTCACGATAGAGCGATGAGAAGTTTTGCCAGCAGGGATCAACAGTCCAAGGATTCATCAGCATTCCGTTTCAAGCGTATTTCTATCAGTGAACTCCCTGATAATCACTGCGCCCACAGAGTGGGCAAACGAGTAGCCATCCCAAAGCCTTTGAAACGTGATGTCTTGCTCTGTGTAGCGCTGATGTATTTCAGGAAACACTTTTAGAAGATCTCTTGTTCTCTCCCAGTCATTCAATCCTGAGACCTCGATAAATCTATCCAGACCTTCGTTAAGGTTGTGGCCGATGGCCTTTGCTTCCTTTTCTGAAAGACCCGTTTTCAGAGAAACATAAGACTTGAAAAATATCTCGAGGGACATTCTGCAATAAAGAATCGCTCGAGGATTAGGGCGATACTGAGAAAGTATGGATGTAGCCGCCCTCAGTTCTTGATCCGCAGACATGAGAAGCTGGAGACCAAATTCATCCAGGCCTTGCGTTTTACGCAAATCATCAATGCCCATTCCATAGTCTAAACAGTCGGCCCAATAGATGGCATAGTCCCAAGCTTGCCTATGATCGGCCATCATCTCCTGCTTAATGCCTTCAGGCATTTCATGAAGACTATCGAGCGCATTCAGCTGGACAGTGCCAAGAATGATTGGAATAGATACAATCCAAAACTGGGAATCATAGAAATAGACGGCTTCATAAAAACTCCCGACTTGATGCACCCCTGGTTTTGAATGTGCTTCAAACCATTTGAAAATTTTCTTTGCGACATCGGAGGACATGTCCACCGAGGTATTAAACTCCTCAGAATAACGGCAAATCGCCTTCCAAGGTCTATGCCGCTGGACTATACCAGCGGCGCGGAACTCTGTGTTTAGGTTTGCAATCCACTCTTCGGAAAACACTTAGCCGTCCTTTTCCTCTAACGGTGTGCGTTAGCGGCGGACGGGGGGCGGGGTTGGAAAAAGCCAGAAGGCAGAAAAAACTTGGAGCGGAGAAAATGCCTCTTGAAGCCGCCGAGTCCCCGCCGTCCGCTGCACGCTGTGTTAGCCACCTTTTTGCTTAAAAAGACTCAAATGATTTGCAATAGCCATACCGCCACGGCTTGAAGGTGATAAATGAGCCGAACGGGTTTCACCGCCTTCATAAGTAATAATGTTTTTATGCTTGGGCAATTGCCATTTTTTAACACTACGAGTGGCAATGATGATAACTTTACCGTCTTTTGCTTTTGGAATCAAGACTTCGTGAACAAAATTTTGCATGACCTTAACTGAAGGTAATACTTTGAGCAATGAGCCAGAGCCAAAAGACTTTGAATGATAGGGAAGTAATTCCAAACATGCCAAATTTTTAGACAAAATGCTCATTGCTCTTTGGTAAGTTATTCCTGATTGATGCGCTAATTTCTCGATAAGCGCGCCAAATTTCTTGTGCCAATAACTAAAGCCAGGATGCCAAGCAAAATTAGGGTTTAAGAAAATAAATGGAAACTCGTCATCGGCATTTTCTTGGCGCAAACCGCGAATATAAGCATTTCTAAATTCTGTTACTTTTTGCTCTGCAAAATAATCGCCTGCGGACAAGCCAGGGTTAAGCATGAGAATAAAAATTGAGGCTCTTTCTAGATTTCCTGCAAAGGGTACTGGTAATAAGCCGAGATGTAAATTTATATCTGAAACGCCAAATTCTGGGCTGGTAACATACTCATCAAATGAGCGATAGATCCTTACGCCCGAAAAGCCTTTAATATGCCTTTCGTCATTAGGAAATAAATAAGGTGGGGACTCTAAGTTGCACTTGTGCCAACTTTCGATTAAGGAATGATATTTAGTCATAATGATTTAGATAATTTTGTGAGGTGGTGGCTAACAATAATTATACAGTCTGTATAGAACGGCAAACACTGACTGTTTCAGTATATATAAGAAGTTGCCGTGCTTCTTATCACGCAGTGTAACTAGTTTCTTATAAAGCTCTTGTATGTTTTTCTCTAATCACCTATTCCGGTTTATACAGTCTGTATAAATCGACCTACAGCCTATCAGCGGGACTTCGGATACCGGGAAAATAAAAGAGTCATATCTTGCATTCAACCATTAAGTATTGATATTTTTAATCAGTTATCCTACTAATTTCAACTCGTTTTTCACTTTGAATTTTTAAAGAGAAAAAAGCCTCATGACAAGACCGCAGCGAATAGAATATTCTGGCAAGTATTATCATGTCATTAATCGGGGAAATGCCGGTGAAAATATATTTATAGATGAACGGGATAGAGAAAAATTCATGGAGTACGGGTTGGTATAATAATCAGGAAATTGGTAATTTGTTTGGTCTTGGTTATTCCTCCATAAGTCGGCGAGTGACTATTATGAAATCAAAGATATTGAAAGATAATGAAATTCATGAACGATTAGAAGAACATAACTCACTAATCAAGGTGTAACCCCACGACTTGTCCCTGGAATTAACTATGCATATCCCATTATTTTATAGATAACAAAACCAACTAATTCTTTTATGAGATTATTCCAATCTTCCATGGCGAAAGTATTTGGAATAAATAAATGGTCAAATTCAAATTTACGCGGACCTGAATAACGGTCGGTACTATATGGCGTGGTTAAGATCCCTGCCTTTTCAAAACACCCTAAGCTTCGGCGCATGTGAAAGGCAGAAGTGATCAATAAAAAATTCCCGCTGATCTTTTCTTTATCCATTAATTGTTTGGTAAACACAGCATTTTCATGAGTATTCTTGGATTCATTTTCAATGCAAAAATTCTGCTCGGGAATTCCTAATGTAAGTAAGTAACGTTTTACAAATGCCCCTTCTTTTTTATCGGGATGCAATACACTTCCTGAACTGCCTGTAAATATTATTTTTTTGATAATGCCACGTTTGTATAGTTCTATTCCTTGTAATAACCTGTCAGCTCCTCTGTAAAACTGCAAACGGTCAAATTCTTCATCATAAGAAATCATACCACCCAATATAATTCCGGCATCATATGTTTTGAGATTTTCGTATTTCGTTGTAGGAATTTCCCATATACGTACGCATTCATCAAAAATAAAAGAATTTGTAAAAAACAATACCAGCCCCAAAGCCCAATGCAAACATTTTTTTTGCGGATTTCATTTTTTGAAAAGAGCGAAAAGAATAATAAGGTGATGATCCATACAAGTGGAGTAATTATAAATGCAAGTAATTTAGAGAGTGTGAAAAAAGACATTGCTATAAATTAAAGGAATAAAAGGGTCCCATCATAAATATTAAGTATTGAAATTTTTTATTCAGTTATTCTACTAATTCCAACTCGTTTTTCACTTTAAATTTTTAAAAGAGAAAAAGCCTCATAGCAAGACCGCTGCGAATAGAATATTCTGGCGCGTATTATCATGTCATCAATCGGGGAAATGCCGGTGAAAATATATTCATAGATGAGCGGGATAGGGAAGAATTCCTGGAATACCTTGCAAAAGGTGTGGGAACGATTTATAACCAGGATTCATACCTCTTGTCTCATGTCCAATCATTATCATTTGTTAATTGAAACACATCAGGCCAATGTTAGCATAGCGATCCAATGGCTTAATGTGAGCTATTCCGTTTATTTCAATAAAAGACATCGGGGAAAAGGGCATCTCTTCCAGGGCAGACTCAAGGCCATCCTGTTGGATGCAAATGAATATCTTATCCTGCTTTCTCGTTATATCCCTCTTAACCCTGTTCGTGCAAAGATGGTGACACACCCCCGTGAGTATTCATGGAGTAGTTATCCTGGGTTTGCAGGAAAAAGGCGAAAACCGGATTGGCTTATTACGGAGGGAGGCTAAGGGGCACACCTTGATTAGTGATTTATTTTTTCTAATCGTTTGTGAATTTCATTATCTTTCGGCATCTATGATTTTACAATTGTTACTCGCCGACTTATGAAAGAATAGTACGCCACTTCAAATTCTATGCGCCATGGTCTTGTCATGCGGATAAGATAGCAAAATTGCCTTTTATTGTCAACAATTTGATCACTAATGGGTGACCCCAATTTTGCCCTCTAAGAGCTCATCCACCGCCTCTTTGAGAGCGACGAATGCGGCATCACCGCTGAGCCAATGTAAAATAGGTGTGATCTTCGGGAGATTGAATGTCGGAGGATGGAGAAGAGATTGGAAGTTTTTATCAAGATCGTTGGTATTCATATTTCTTTGTCTCCTTTTGCTAACGTCTAGAATCAGCGGCGCGTCTTTTTGCGGCCGCTGGATTTTGTTGTTGGGCAGTCTATTTCGTTACAATTTCATTTTGGTTCCAAAAGCTTGAAAATGATGTGGTTTTCGGGCAATTTTCGCTCTGATTGTTTTGATTTATGTGCCTTTTGATGGTCCGGCCTTCAATCCTATCACATCATCCAACCTCTTCCTAATTAGGCTCCGCTCGCTGCTCCCAATAGTCGACAGACGTAGGATCGGAAGTCCTGATTTCTTCAATACAGAGTCCTTCAGCGCGTCACGCTCAGCTTGACGCGTTCCTTCACGATGGAATGCATACCCATCGGCTTCAATGACCAGCACCGGGCTTTTGTCAACCTTGCGGTACACTAGAAAATCGACTCGAGTCCAGGGATGGGCCGCATAAGCCGATTCCTCGGTGGTCAAGTAGCCTGTATCCCGAACGAGCATTGACAGTGGGAATTGGAGCACGACACCGTAGGCCCGATAGGTACTCTCTTGAAGGACCGCCTCGATTTCGCCGTAGGCAAGGTTCTCGGAATCGTATTTCGAAACTTGTTTTATCTTTTTCAGTACTTCCAAACGCGCTGCCGTGTATTCACCGTATAGGAGATCGAAGACGGAACGGACCCTGCCAGGAACGACCTCACAATTGATGTACTTGATATAACGGACAAAATCCGCAACATTGCCATTACCTTCGGCCATCTCTCTCGATACGACCAGCCGTAACTTCTCCCGAGCGCGGGATATTGCGACGTTCAGCAGATTCGCGTTATCGACGAATTCGTTGGCTTCGTTCGACACAGTCGTTATGATCATAGCACGCTTTTCTCTGCCCTGATACTTATGTACCGTGTCTACCTCAATCTCCTTTGAGCTGACAGACGCCTTCATCCGGGCGGTCTGCGCCCTATATGGTGAAACAATGCCGATGTCGGCTGGATTGATCGATCCCAGTTCGGGCAAAACATTCTGTACAATTTCATCAATTTGACGCTGATTTAACGTGCCACGCGCATGCCGGCCCTCGACGGTCATATATACCTTTAAAACGTCTGATTCGCCCTGATCGCGCGTCATAACAAGCAGCTCTCCCCCATAGAACTTTTTGTTGCAAAACTGAATGATTTTCGGGTGACACCGGTAATGTTCACGCAGCAACGTCTCGGGAAGTTCCCGGAAAGCAGCACGCATGGCAGAAAGCAAGTTGTGTCGCTCGAACCTGGCATATTCTGGCACTTCGTACCGCACTGCGACCTGTCTAGCCTGCTTTTCGTCCTGCTCCGTCAACACGTTGGGAAGTTGCATGGGGTCACCGACGATTACGAGTTTCTCCGCGCAGCCCATCGCGAGAATACCATTGAGCATATCGACTTGGCTTGCCTCATCCACGATGACGCAATCGAACAGATAGCCGTTCTTGACCGATGTGATGACGGAAAATGCTGTGCTCAGTACAACCGGATATTCATCGAGAAATTCCTCCGGTTGCTTCCAGAGGTCGTCAAGAGTAAACATTCTTCGCGTCCGATTATTATAGCGCTTTGCAAGGCAATGCTTTAGTAGTTCCATTGAAAGATTGGTCATCTGTTCCAGACGCCTGTCGAAACGGAAACCCCCGAGCGAAACCTCAAGCCTTTTCCGCCTGTTCTCCAATTCCTCAAGCTTGCTCAGGTAGTAGGCTTTCTGCAACATTGGAATACGTTCCTCGACGCTGAGCTTGAAAAAAACACGCCCTGCCTTACCAAACCTTAGCAGAAGTAGAACCTTTTCTAGAAAGCGACATGACAGCTTTGTGCTCTCTTGGGATGTGAAGTAAGAGACGCGTTCGTTGAGGCTTTGGCACTCGAAGAAATTAGTACATTCGTGTTTGCGCGACGCTTTGCTTTCCTCTCAAAAGCTAACCAATATTTCATCAGCTTCCGCGCTGATACTTTAGGCCGAAATGTCCGATCCCTCACATTCGAGATGAGGTTCTTTATTTCCTGCTGAAATCCTTCAAAATGAGCCAACTCAAGCCGGAATGCATCAATCTGTTGAATCACGGCGGCCAACTCGTTCTTGGTTTCAAACGCCTTGTCAAGTTCTTGATTCAGGCGAAGAATTTCTCCATGTACAAAAGCTTCCTGGTTTTCTTGGAGTATAGGCATCCGAACCGCTGCATTCTCCTGCCCCTCGATAAACGCCATTTTATTTTGGGCGCTGCCGAGAAATGCGGTCACGAAATCCAGCTCGTATTTCTTAAGCTTTTCAAGCACGTTAGCTGTAGCAGAATTGTTGTTGGAGACTACAGCGACCCGTTTTCCCTGAAGTAACATGTTGCCTATCAAATTTAGGATAGTTTGCGTTTTGCCGGTGCCTGGCGGCCCTTGAACTAAGGAGACAGGATACTGAATCGCCCTTTCGACCGCAATTTTCTGACTCATATTACAGCCGAACGGGAAAATAAGGCTCGATTTAAGGCCTGGTGAAACCATCTCCGAACCGGGAGAGTGGGCCTGCAAATATTTTGAAAGGATGCTGCGATGCGATACGATGTCCAGATGCCGGTATTTCAACGCCAGCAGTGAATCGCCTTCGTTCGTCCTTAGTGCCACGTTTTCAGAAAGTTCCCGAAAATAAGCGAGAACATCCTTGCTGCGTCCATTCGGCGAATTCATCCGCTGTAGGAAAACCGTTGAGAACGGGCAGCATCTGCTACCTCCTGTTCCGTGAAAAATCTTCACCCAATTTCCAAATCGTAAAACCACCACTATGTCGGATAACATATCACCCGCGATTAAGAGACGATAATTATCGACTGGTATGGGCTCGGGATTTGAGAGACATTCAACATTGTATCGGGCATAGCGGTATGACTTCCCGTTTTTATAGGTCACGACCGCATGTTCGGCGTCTTGGGTGACTTGTAAGATATCATCCGTATGGTCCTTGCCTTTGATGATAACAAGGTTCTTTCTTGGGTTTATGGTCATCGGTTTATGTCTAACTTCAAAGTCTCAAATTAACTCGCACGGTAAACCTGATTTCGCGGCATTCTATAAGACTTGATTTCGTATCAAAATTAGCAACTCTTGTTAATTCGGCGATTGCCTTGCATGTACCGAGCTGACGGTAACGATTCTAATTCTGTCCGCGATGCCTAACACGATCATCAGCGGCGGCGCGAAAATGGTATGGACCACGAAAAACGGCAGTGAATGTGATGACACCACGTGGCCGCGCCGTCCGCTGGATGAATTCGTTATCCCCTTATCTGATTGAAGACTAGTTCACGGGACATACCCAACGAAACCTCGAAAACTCCGGCATTCGGATAATCGGACACCAATGAGAGCAAATCGGTCCTATCTGCGGGGGACATCAATGGTCCCAGATAGACCCCCCCAAGTTCTCGCGGATCAATTTTGTAGTCCGTATAGTGGCCCCTGTCAGTAGGACGTTTGAACGTCATGATTCTCCATTCCTTCTCGTAACTCCAATCGGGTGATTTTGTGTGTGTCGATACCTGGAGGATTCTTCGCACCGCAATCTCGTTCCGCATCGTAAGTAGTTCGGCCCATCCTTCCGCCGTATATACCTCGGGTTTCGTCTCCGGGTAGACAACAGGCTGCGCGACGAGCCATGCGCTGTCCAGTTCATCAATGCATCTCAACTCGATCACTGCTCCTTTATACTGCTCTGCATAGTGGAACCACATAGCCACATGAGCAGGGCTTTCAGCCAGACAGAGTATACGCAGGTCGGGCACCCAGCTTCGCCATAACTCTCGGAGATCTTCCAAGCTGCTGCCCGTCGGCTTGTGCGTGGAGGCGCTTTCTTCTAGCCCGGCCAAAAGTTTGGCCTTCAGTTCTGGGGTAATGCCCCTCTTCACCGTTTCGACAATGAGTCGGACTTTCGGGCTCATGTCTGATGTGTCCTCCGGAGGAGACTCGATAAGTGCTGCAACTCGACACATCAATGCCTTGGTAATCTCTGCTGTGGTAACGCCAAATAGGAGCTCTCGGGGCACATCAAAGGGGTCATTGAATAGAAGGGGCGAACTCCATCGTAATGTCCGGTTTGTGAGAACTATGCGCGCCGTGCCCGCAGACATATATTTGAAGAAACCTGTACGGTCATGGCTTCGATTGGAAGATCGTGTCATATTTCCACCAAATGGATAACGTACGAATTCAGCGGACGGCAAAAAGCGCAGCTTTTTGACGGTCAGCTGGAATGATTTGTTGGGCATTTGTTTAGCCATGACCGACACGCTCCCAAGCTTCACGAAACTGCTCTTGTTCATAATCGACGGGCTGTAACCAATATGAAATTCTGCCGTCTTTTTCTCCGCGCCGCGCCCTTTCTAAAACTTCGGCAGGGGTGAGAACAAAAGCGGATGGCGCCGTTGCTACCTTGTTTACGATGATCCAGTAGTCGCCCATGATTTTTTCGAGCGATGTTCCGAGCGGAACCGGGCTGCGCTTGCTCAGTGCCTTGATTTGAATGCCGCGAAAGTGTGAGGCATCCCGACTGTACGCGATGATGTCAACTCCACGGGCATTGCGGGCGGTTGGCATTACATTCCAGCCGAGAAGAGACAGGCGATAACAGCAATAGTAGAGCCCGACATTTCCAGTGAGTTGTGGATCAAGCGTAAGCGTCATTCTTGAGATGCCCAACGTCTAAATTCACCGGCCTTGCGCGGCCTTATGCGCAAGGTCCGGTGGAATGATGGGTTGGGCGTCTATGCGGAATAGTTTGGATAGAAGTTCATCTATACAGTCCTCCACACTTCTTGATGTATCAATAACGATCCTACCCACGGTCCAATCGTGATACTCGCGATTCTCCACTTGGTTCCACGTCGGTAGTTTCATACCCGGCACAGTACTTGTGCGGGTCTCAACTCTCCGACGATGCTCTTGGGTATCGGAGCAAATGACCTCGATATTAATATGGCGAGCCTGTGTTTCCAGTGCGACTTGCTCCCACTCACGGCGGGTCAATTCGATTGGATTACAGGAATCTGCGATTACGCTCACTCCTAAGCGTAGATTGTCAGCCGCAATTCGGTATGCCAATCGATAGCCTTCACCCTGTACATCGAAAGAACACAAATCTCTCAACCCTTGCTCGATGGTGTCGATCCGCAGATAGGCACTATGTAGCCTCTGCGCGACCAACTGCGCAAGAGTAGTTTTCCCGCTTCCAGGTAGGCCGGAGAAAATATAAAGGGTTGGTCCATCAGCGATCATGTCGGCCTCCTAGACGCCCAACATTGATTAGATTGATCCGCATAATATGCGGAATACAGATTTATTGTACATACAACATGCCTTTGATATGACAAGCACTATATTAATAAGCACTTCAGACACCATTACTTATGCCCATTTGCACTTTTTATCATGTCATCTTATACGGATCAGTATAAAATCCTCTTGTGCCGTTTCAAAGCCTGTCTAACGGGCTATGAACTCCTGACGGCCCGCGATTAAGGACATGGGTGTAGATCATCGTCGTTTTTACATCGCTATGGCCCAGGAGTTCCTGGACGGTTCGAATATCATAGCCACCTTCCAACAGGTGAGTCGCAAATGAATGTCGGAAAGTATGGCAAGTAGCGTGCTTTGTCAGTCCAGCCGTGACGACTGCGTCTCTCACGGCTTTCTGAACCAGTGACTCATCAATGTGATGGCGACCCTGCTCCTTTGTCTTGGGATTGGACCATCGGTTTTCCTGTGGGAAGACCCATTGCCAGCGCCATTCCTTCGGTGCATTGGGATATTTGCGATCGAGCGCGTCGGGCATTTGTACGCGCCCCCAGCCTTCGGACAGGTCTTTCTCATGGATCGCCTTGACTTTTTTTAGGTGTTCCAGAATCGGTGCCTTGAGTGACTCTGGCAACATCGTGATGCGATCTTTTGCACCCTTGCCGTCGCGGACAAGAATCTCGTTGCGGGAAAAGTCAATGTCCTGAACCCGCAGGCGAAGACATTCCATCAGGCGCAGCCCAGCGCCATACATAAGTGAGGACATCAACCACTTGTCGTCTGTAAGGTTTGACAGTACATCTTTCACTTCATCGCGGGTCATGACCACTGGCAGGCGTTTTGGTTTACGGGCACGTATGACCTTTCCAAGATCACCGACTTCGCGACCTATCACGTGACGATAGAGGAACAGCAAGGCTGAAAGCGCCTGGTTTTGCGTGGAGGCGCTCACCTTTTCCTTCACAGCGAGATGGATGAGGAAGGCGTTGATTTCCGGCTCAGCCATTTCTGCAGGGTGACGAACCTTATGAAAGAATATGAACCGCTTTACCCAATGACAATAGGTCTGCTCCGTGCGGCGGCTGTAATGACGAGAACGGAGGGCTTCATGAAGACGGTCCATGAGTTTTGGCTTCCGGTCCGTTTCCGACTTGTCTGATGGGCATTTGATGGTACTGTTCGAACTTGTTGTTGCGGAGCAAACTTTCTGCATGGTCTTCACTCCCTGGCGAAGTCAAGATGATGGGAAATTGCTTTCCTTTGAAAAGGATGATATACAATTAATGAAGAAGAATGCAAGCTTTTTTTGTTTTTTCTGGAGGAATGAACGGGAGGGAATCTCTCCTTGTTGGCCGATAGTAATATCTTATAAAAATATTTTTGTTTTTTTTAAGCAAATTATGATTAAAACCAACCCTGACAGGGTTGATTAACAAACCTTCTGGCGGGTTCAGGTTTGCAACCTGAACCCTTAGTTTGATAAATGAGATTTGGTGTGGTTATTTGCATCCCACCAAGAATAAAGACCTAACCCCAGATGCCTGCATGAAACTGCCCAAGAAGAGCTTGTTTTGCTTGCTGTTTCCTTATATCGTTACAGGCTTTATTCCCATCTTTAACATCTTTTTTAAATTCCATCCGATACACATCAGTTTAAACTCTGCACAGATTTTTTCCAGTCCTCGTAAGAGAAAATTTCGATACCCCACGTTAAATTTCAAATGCCCAAAGACGGGTTCGATGAGATACTGACGCATAAAATATTTTCGCCTTCCCTCATCAGAGAGCAACTTTTCTCTCATCCTTTGTAAAAGGGGCTCACGCATATCTATTAACAATTCTCTCACCTTTGCCATTGTGCAGAGCGACCGATTCTGACATGCACCACATTCTCTTCCTTTGTACACCTTATGATTACACTGGCGGTTATCGGTCTTCTTTATTCTGATCTTCCCGTACGTCAACCGCTTCTCTTCAGAACATACATACCTGTCACTTGCCGCATCACAGATAAAATTGCTGTAGTGATACCGATGCTCTTCTTTCTGGCACTCTCCCGATTTATACTGTTGAAAATGATCATCAGGCACATATCCATCTATTCCTCTTTGATCGAGATACTCATAATTCGCATAGCTTCCGTATCCACAATCTGCCGCTACTTCTTTGACTTTTTCCTGGGTGTTTGACTCTGTCTGCTCCATCATCGGCTTCAATTGATTCCGATCATTCTCATCCATTACCGCCGCCTGACAGTTATAGCCAGGCCGTATGCCCTTACTTCCTCCCGATTTCATATGATTGGCATCCCTATCGGTAAGATTGATCTTCTTTTTCAGGTAGGTGCGGTTTGATAATTTCTTCTGTATGCCTCTTGCTCCGGATCCTCTCCTTCGATTAACTCAGGACATGTTTGACTAATCTGCACTGATGGTCTTTCGGTAGTACCGTTTTCGACATAATCTAAAAACGCTTCGGGGGTAAATCCCATCAGGGATTTTTGAAATTCGTGGAACGGTTTAAATTTCGCCATGTGATTGATTCTCCTTGCTTGGGCATATTCCGCTAAGAAAAAAAGCGGTACGGTCGGCTTACTCAGTAAAATGGGGGATTCCAGGAAAAGTTTTAACAGCTTGCTGTGATTGTGTTGTGAAGATTTCATTGCGTTGATTATATCACCGAACTTCTGTTTCGCAACCGTATTACCCCATTTTTTATGGCTTCATGAAGAAAACCAAGAAGTTGCATTCCCGGACAACCTGTTAGGGTGCGTTTTTCTTTCTTTATAATCATGTCATCCCTTCGGGATTTTCCCGTCTGCCCGTTTTCCCTATCGGCTCCTAACTATTCTGAGAAAAGATTCTCTCCCACCATCCGTTTCGCTGAATGGTTACAAATCCCTTGAGATTTCAGTCTGTGCAAGGTGTTTTTTTATTATATACAAGCAACCGGGTATCTATTTTTTAAAAAACATCCCGCTTCCCAATATCTCCAGCATCTCCTCGGTAATCTCTTCCTGCCGGGTGTACATCTGCATGGCATTAAGATCTGAAAGTTGTCTTTTCAGGGTTTCAGAGGCTCCCTCCATGCTCCTCATCCGATACCAGTTCTCGCTCCTCAGTGACTCTACATAACCTCTGTAAAGGCTGATAAACAAAAATTCTTCCAGGATCTTTTCAAATATTTTTTTTGGTTCAAGATAGGTGTAAGGCGGAACCCTTGTCTGGCTTAAAGCTCCCTCTTTATGCATATCAGGCGGGAGTGTCTGTTTCACGGAAATCTCGGCCTTTTTCTCAAAAACATAGGTGAAGATGAGGGTAAGATTATAGTACTCTTCCTTACGATATATATTCATTATTTTCGAAACTGTATCTTTCAGGGCTGACTGTATTCCGTTGATGCTAGCAACGGAGTCGCAATAATCTTCATATTTTGTCTGTTTTAATTCCAGAGATAATTTCAGCCGCTTTCCGATAACAAACAGGATATCATTGCTGGTAGCGACACGGGAAACGGTGTCGGCTATTTTTTCATTAAAAGGGCCGCATAATCCCTGTGATGACCCGAATGCTACGAGAATTCGTTTTCCTTTGTTTTGCCCCCTTAATGATATTCCCGGATAATGTGTTGTAAGATCGTACATAGCTAAAATCAGATTATTTTCATAAACCCTTACATTTTGCACTAGTTCATCGGTTCTTCTGATCGTGACCCCGGCATATGCCTTCATTGCGCTGACGATATCCTCTATGGTATAGAGCGCTTTTCTTTTTTTTTCAATATCTATGGAAGAAAGCATGGCTAAACCCTTTCTTTTCCGATGAAAACCTTTAATGCTTCCAGGTCCTTTTTTTCCAGCAAACCATCTTGACTAATACGTCTTATAATTTCCGGGAATGCCGTTTTAGCCGCGTTCGTTATTTCCTTACAAACTTTGTCTACTAAGGTAATCGCCACATTGTCGAGTACGCCCGATTCCAAAATTATGAAGCTTAATACCTCATCTTCAAGGGTGAAAGGATGAAACTGCGGCTGTTTTAGAATTTCTCTTAGCCGTTCACCGCGTTTGATGAGTTGTGCAGTCGCTTCCTCCACATGCGCCCCGAATTTTGTAAACACTTCCACCTCAATGAATCTAGAATAGTCTATTTTCAGCCTTTCTGCCACCGCTTTCATTGCCTCAACCTGAGCCTTTCCGCCTATCCTCGACACGGATTTGCTCACGTCCACTGCTGGCCGGATACCTTTGTTGAACAGGAAAGTATCCAAATATATTTGACCATCTGTTATCGAGATAAGGTTTGTAGGTATATAAGATGATATTCTGCCCTGCTGCGTTTCCACAATCGGAAGGGTGGTAATGGAGCCTCCGCCGTTCTTCTGATTTAGTTTTGCAGACCTTTCAAGAAGTCTTGAGTGGATAAAAAATATGTCTCCCGGATATGCCTCTCTACCGGGAGATCTCTTCAGCAAGAGGCTTAAGGAACGATACGCATCGGCATGTTTCGTAAGATCGTCGTAGATGAGTAAAACATCCTCCCCCTTAACAAGGAAATACTCGGCAATGGCCATAGCGCTGTAAGGGGCGATAAATTGAAGACCAAAAGAGTTTGAAGCATCTGCAATGACAAATATGGTCTTTGATAAATCGCCATATCTTTTTATCTCTTCAATAATTTTTAATACATGAGACTTTTTTTGTCCGATGGCTACATAAATAGAAATTACGTGAGAGTTTTTCTGATTGATGACGGTATCAATAGCAAGAGAAGTCTTGCCGGTAGCAGAATCGCCGATGATCAGCTCCCGTTGTCCTTTGCCTATGGCAAGCATAGAGTCAATAACTTTAATACCTGTATAGAGAGGTTCGGTAATAAAGTCTCTCTGGAGCAAGGAAGGGGCTTCCTTTTCTATTGGACAGGACACTGTCTGTTCAAGTTTCGGTCCATTATCTATAGGATTACCGAGGGCATCCAATATCCTTCCCAAGAGTCCTTCGCTTACATTTACGGAAGCAATTCGTTCGGTTTTATAAGCCGTATCACCCGCCCTTATTCCGTTACGTTCGGTAAGCAGCACAACTCCTATGCTATCAACATCAAGATCAAATACTATCCCTTCATCGCCATGTGCAAATTTAATAAGCTCATAAAGTTTTGCATCCCGCAGACCAGCAAGATGCACTATCCCATCTCCTACGGAAAGCACCCTGCCTTCCTCCGTAATGCCAACAGAGAATCTGCTGGATTTGACCTTTTCTTTTATTTTTTCAAAAAAAACGCTGAATTCTTTTTCCATCTATCATTATTACTGTACAAATATTTTTTAGGAAGATTTTTTACCTCTCCCGTATCCCCGACTTTTAAAGAAGGGGAAAAAGGGGTACCCTTGCCCTGCATAGGTTGAGCGGTAATTCGTTGCAGCGGAACTGCGCTAGGAGGTTTCTTTAAGTTTCAAAGCAATGGCATTTATCCGGCCTGCAAGTGAGGCATCGTAAATCGTATCGCCAACCTTTACCCTTACACCGGCAATAAGCGTCTCATCACTGGTTATATTAATTTTTATCTTTTTTGCAATACGCGCTTCAAGAGTTCCCCGAACCACTTTTTCATCATCCACCGAAAACGGATATGCGGTAACGAGGTCTATATTTAATGCCTCCGCGGTTTCTTTCATTTTGGAAACATCAGAAACCATTATCTCGTTCTCCTTCATAAACCTCCTTACAACAGCCATATGAAGCTCTTTGTCTGAAATATCTTTCAAAAGGTTCGATGCAAAAATGGAGGTGATCTCAAGACATTTGGTTTTCAGTTCCGTTTCTATCCTCTTTTTTTCCGCATCAAACAGCGCTTTTTCTTTTTCGATTATTTTAACTGCGTCTTCCTTTGCCTCACTGAGCAGTTTATTTCTTTCCTTAAGAGCTTCTTCCCGTGTCTGTCCGAGTAGGCGGTCTTGAACTTCCTTAAACTTCTTCAACTCCTCCTGCTGTTTCTCCTTCAGTTCAAGCGCCTCTTTCTTTGTCTTTTCAGCATCCTCGACAGTCTTTGCCACAATCCCCCTGCGCTTTTCAATAATTTCCCGTATGGGTTTATATAATATCCGTCTGAGGATAAAGAGCAAAACAACAAAGTTTATTATCTGAAAGAGGAGTGTCCAGATGTTCAATTTCATTTTAAAATGTACCCGATGAGAGGATTAGCAAAAAGGATAATCAATGCAATGACAAATGCATATATGGCAATAGATTCAATCAATGCCATCCCGACAAAAAGAGCCCTCATAATCCTATCCGAGGCCTCAGGTTGTCTTGCAATTGCATCGAGCGCTTCTGTAAGCGCCTTACCCAACGCCCTTGCCGGACCATATCCACCAATAGCCATGGCAAAGGCAGCCGCTATTATGGAAACAGAAATAACTACGGTTTTAGCATCCATATCGAATCTCCTTTAAGATTTTGTTCTGATACCGCCTGCAATAAAAACCAGGGTTAAAACACCAAATATATATGCCTGTATGAGGGCAATAATAATGTGTAATAAGCTAAACGGGATTGGGACTAACAGACCAACAATCCCAAGGAGTATTATGGCGATCATATCGCCGCTTAACATATTCCCAAAAAGCCTTACCGCAAGGGCAATGGTCCTTGTAACCTCTGCTATAAGGTGGAAAGGGAGCAGGAGCCACGTTGGTTCTTTATAGTGCATGAGATATCCTTTCAACCCTTGTGTTGCAATACCGATGACGTGGGTCATTGAAAAGGATATTAACGCAAATGCAAAAGTTGTATTAAGGTCTGCAGTAGGAGTCTTCAATCCTGGTATTAAACCAGCCAGATTGGAAAAGCCAATAAGTATCCACAGGGTGCCCAGCACAGGAATAACCAGCCAGGGTTCAACAGGCAGGATATCCTTTATTGTCACTTCGATGGCCTCAAAGACGGCTTCTATAATCTCCTGGAAAAAAGAAGGCTTTACGGAGAGTTTCCGCGTTGCAAAATAGCTTATCGTTATTATGGCAATCATGACGAGCCATGTGGTAATAACGGTATCGGTAATATGAACGGGGCCGATTGAAAAAATTGTCTCCGGAAAAACATTAAATATCTTCATTACTGATGTTTCCTGACAAACAGATACCAGACATTATAAATACCGACGGCTATACCGGTCATAATAAGGGTTATTGTCCATGAGATGCCTTCTCCGTGCATCTTTTTGTCCAGATACCTTCCGAGATAAGCCCCGCCAACTACCGGTATAACAAAAACCCATCCCCCGACACCGAGGACATTAGCATAACGCCAGAAATTTGACCTCTCTTTTCGGGAACTCAGCAGTTCCCTTGCAGATTTTTCAATATCACGGGAAAATCTTTGATTTTCCATTAGGGGTTTTCCTTAACCAACTTTATCGTCTTTTCCATAAATGACCTCTCGATCCCCTCAAACATTTCACGAAAAACCATTTCCTCCTGGTTCCTTTTCGCGAGGGTATTTTCGATAATTTCCGCAAGTTTCTCAGCATCCTCGCTTTCAAAGACTTCCTTTGATGTGATCGTTACGGATCCAGCCCTTACGCTTAATATTCCTTCATCAACTGCAAGAAAATATTCTTTGCCCTCTGCTGATGTGTAATAACAAAGAGAAGGAACTAAAACCGTTAAGAAATTTGTATGGTCTTTTAAAATACCGAAAAATCCTGTACTATCCTTCAATCTGATGTAAGTTATGTCTTTTTCCATGATCTTTGCAGGTGTTACGATGCTTAGTTTAAAGGCTGAATTATTCACCGTATCTCCCCGACATCACCGATCATAAAAAAGGCATTCTCCGACATGTCATCCATTTTCCCCGACAGTATCATCTCACAACCGTCGAGGGTTTTGGCGAGAGGAACATGCTTCCCCTCTCTTCCGGTAAATTCCTTTGTAAGGAAAAAAGGTTGTGTGAGGAACATCTCGAGTTTTCTCGCTCTTTTCACGATAAGCCTGTCATCGGGAGAGAGCTCTTCTATGCCCAGCATGGCAATAATATCGAGGAGTTCTTTATACCGGGAGAGATGCTCTTTTACGTTTCGTGAGATTCCATAGTGCCTTACTCCCACGCCTTCCGGACTGAGAAATTTTGAAGTCGAAAGTAGTGGGTCAATTGCCGGGTAAAG
>Ga0232064_100033_pt1 | contig 36273 bp, 19 predicted proteins | sample LAC_MetaT_8_FD_169130 | JGI IMG/M metagenome (GOLD analysis project Ga0232064, IMG submission 169130) | Metatranscriptome of anaerobic ammonium oxidizing microbial communities from anammox membrane bioreactor (MBR) in UC Berkley... | ecosystem: Engineered > Bioreactor > Anaerobic > Unclassified ... | reverse complement strand
CTCGGCATCTTGCTTTAGTTTTTTAAGAATATGCGCGGAAACATCCACCGGCGTCTGGCGTTCACCCTTGTAGGTGTAATACCATGCGCCGTTGCCCATCTGCCGTTTGATGAATGTGACAACGCGTTCCGGGTGCGTCACCATCGCGTCCTTGGCGATTTGTCCGACGACGATGCTGTCTTGGTCGAAAAAGACAGCCGAAGGCGTAAGCCGTTCGCCTTCTGCGTTCGGGACAATATGCGGTTGACCATGCTTGTCAACAATCGCGAGTGTAGAGTAGGTGGTGCCGAGGTCTATGCCAACGGCGGAGAGTTCGCGCAATGCTTGTTCCTGCATTCATAACCTCAGATGTGTTTCGGTTTCCAAACAATTACTCGCTGACGTTACGCACTATTCCTACAAAACCGGACCTTTGACAGGATTTACAAGATTAACAGGATGGACAAAATAATCCTGTTAATTGCGATGTAATCATCGCCTTAATCCTGTCGGAAGGCATTTTTCGCTGGGTAACATGAGTTACTCACAAGAGCTCCCTCTGCAACTTTACTGAAGTGGGTTTATTCCAGACGCAACGAAATCGAACCAAAAACTTTCCCGCGTCATGCACCATCTGCCCCGTTCGTGTCGTGTGGTTGCGGTAAAATCCAAATTCTTTTTCAAGTTGAGCGCAATTTTGAACTTGAGGAGTACTTGCAGCCAATCCGGCAAGCGGTCCATTATCTCTCTTGGGATTTGGTCTAACCCGATAGGTCCGATTTGACCGCGCGCTTGGGCTTTCACTCGGACCATCACTTGTGCGCCGTTTTGTCCTTCGACCGCAAAATACTGATTCGAGAGAAAATCGGTGGGCAATAGAGGTAGTGCCATGCTTTCACACAGGAATGCGAGCGCCTCGTCTCTTTTGTTCTCGTTCAGCGCGTTGAAAAAACCGGCGACGATGACGGTTGGTTTGAAAATTTGGTCAACGACTTCTTGGGCGGAATTGCGCGTGAGGCACCATTTGCCGTCCTCGCGCTTGGTTTCCATTTCCAGGTCAATTTGCTCGCGGATGGAATAGCCCCACGCGTCAAACTGGGTCTTTGCTTTCACGCGTCCATGCGCGATGGTGTCGTCGTTATCTCGAGGTGTATAGCTAATATCCGCAAGGAACTTGGTCAATGGCACGCTGACCAAGTCGAAATTCTCGCAGACATAGCTCCGCGCCGCGCCATACTTGCCGTCGTCAAGCGCGCGCAAGAAACCCAACACGGTAGTCTCTGGAGAAGGGAATAGCAACGGAATGACAAAAACATAAATCAGTACTGCCACAATGATTGTGGCGAGCAAGATAATTCCGGCGGCAAGGATGATTCGGCTAGACATTTGCGCTATTGCTCATTTGCGGATGACGCGTATTTGCGTCATCAACTGAACTCCTTGCGGCAGAGGTTCTACCCCCTTGAACTCTGGGCCTGACTGGGCAAAATACGCGCGCATAGCGGCGCTGCCTTGTCGGTCTGCCAACGCCGCAATCAGCACGAACCCTCTCCCAATATCAACTGGGTCATCTAAACCTACGTATGCGCTTGCGCTCCAATTCCCGTCACTTGAAATGACGACCGGTCCTTTTTGAGGATAGTAACTCGTCACACCTTCCGAGACGACGAGCAACCACAGCTCTTTTCCACTCGGGATTTGACAGCTCGTCCCTTGAACAGTCACCAAGCGAAGTATTTTGTCTCCATCTGCTGGTGAGGTGATGTTGACTCGAGTTGATGACAACGGCGGACAAGGTGAAACAAGGATTGGACTCAACAAAAAGTGTCCCAAGAGTACGCCGACAACTCCGCCAACTCCCGCTTGCAGAAATGTCGACCATGGTCCTCTGGCGCTGCCCCCTGTTGGAGTACCTCCTCTTGTCTTGATCGCCGGAATAATCACTTGGAGCATCAGAGGAGAAATAACCGCGCCACAAAGTCCGGTGATAGCGGCTACAATAATTTGTGTATCCATCTCAGGTTCTCCTGATTCTGTATTTTGCGTCCAAGAAATTTTGTGGCTCACTCGTCAGTCGCAACATTCTGGCGTCGGAGTGGGCGGACCGGATTGACAAATGGTCGAAAGAGTACTCTGATTGTCAACAAGACAAAAATTTATGGGTTCGAGGGGACGATTCGCGATTACTCTGACAACTCCGTTCGGCGCTCCATCATGTTTTTTGAGTTTGGCATTCCAAGCGTGACTCCCGATTGGAAGGTCAACGCAAGTCTGCCCGCCGCGCTCGGGTGGCGGAACAGGATGGACCTTCCCCAGAATCGAGAATTCAACCGGTTCGGTTCCGCCAACATAGTTGATGATCTGCAATCCGACACGGTCTTGACTGGGCTTACCCGCGCAGTTTCGCGCGACAAAAAGAGTCGGCGTCAATGATTGCGGTGTATCTTGCGCGCTCACAGGTAGAGATGTGGATGCTCGTGGTGTGTATGTCGAGCGCGGAGGTGATGTCGGAGTGCGCGAATGAAATAGAAAGGGTGTTGGTGGCTGGGTAATGACGGTTGTTGGCAATGGAATCGTACTCGGCGCGACGGTGTCTGCAGGTGTCGCCGTCTCGACGACCAGCGTTTCGGAACCAGAACACCCTGCCAATACGCAAATTAAACTGATTACAAGCAGCCGCAGGTTCATGCTCGACATACTATCCAGCCCCTCATCCCCTGCCCCTCTCCCAAAGGGCGAGGGGAGATAAAGATATCCAATGCGCCCGAGGGCGATATCGCCGTCTCTTCCAAAGGTAGGGGCGCACCCTTGTGGTCACCCCAAAGCGGGTAGGCACAAGGCACTGCCCCTACAAAAATCGAATCTGACATTGCCAAAATCGTTAGCCGGGAAATTCGTTGGGCATAACCCACCCTTCAACAATAATCGTCAATAGCCCTCCGCCATCCCACTGCACCTCCTTTATTTTGGCTGGCACCGCAGCGCCCCCGCTGGATGTGACGCCAATGCGATTCTCTCGCCCGGCGGGCCAGTACAAAGGCGCGCCCCTACGGATTGTCAAATCCTGGCGGTCAGAACTGTTGATAATCGCTCTGATTTCGATATAAATTCTGCCAGTAGTCGGGTCCTGCTTGCTGCGTTCCAGCCTGAACACGATTCTTTTTCCGCGTTCCAGGACAGCAGAGATGCCTTGCTCCTCGCTCGGGCCTGAATAAAGCGTAAAATCATTGGCTAATTCAATTTCTTGAAATAGACTCGTCGTGGGCGACGGCAAGCGCGTGGCGACTGGTGTGTTGGTAATCGTCCGCGTCGGGGTTCTCGTTCTGGTTCGCGTCGTGCTTGGGCGCGGCGTCGAGGTAGAACGGCGCGTGCTAGTTGCAGTGGGATTTGGGGGCTGATTCGTCGCGTTGGCAGCCACGGGAATAATCAGCACCTGTCCCGAATAAATTTGGTCGGGATTCGTGATGCCATTCGCCTGAGCGATTTCCTCAACGGTCAGTCCAAAGGCAACCGCGATGCTAAAGAGCGTATCACCCGGCTGCACGGTATACGTTGTGGGCGTAGGCGATACTTTGAGACGCGTGGGAACGTTCGTGATTGCGGAGACCGCGAGCGGCGTCGTGAACGCCACGCCTGTCACCTCCGGCGTGCCTAATACAATCGTTTCCACCTCGATTGGCTCTTGGGAGATGGCGCACGCAGAAAGCAGACTAATTCCCAAGAAGATCAAAATGAGCTGTGTTCGCATGGGCATATGTCCTCAAGACCTGCATCCACTTTCAACACTCAATTGGGTAAATCCGATTCAGCAATCCAACCTTCAACAACTATGCGAGAGTCTGCGTCGTCAATTTCAATTTGCTGAATCACGAGTTCACTTGTTCCACCTCCACTGGGTACGTTTCCGACTTCCGCCCCACTAGGCCAATAGAGAGTAGCCCCTTTCGGAACTCTACTTCGATCTACAATCACATCCCGTTTTACATAGAGTTTGATTCTCACCTTTACTCGCATACTACTCGGATCTTTTTCGAGATTCATAATGCTGATTGTCTTTGCCTTTAGGAATTTTGCCCATGCTGTTGCGCCTAGTGCAGAATCGGAAAACACAGTAACTTCTCTGTCAGAAGGTAATGTTATGTCACCAAACTTGGGTCCCACAGTTGGCGGCACACCGGTTGGAGCAGTTTTTGTCGTCGTAGGTGCTGGTTTGGTAGGCGGTGGTGGTTGTTTGACATTCTTGAACACGGCACCTTCGAATATAGGATCCACTACTCGCACGGAGGATTCGATGACTCCATCCTTGTGGATCCATGTCCCAACCCCGAAAGGCGTGATTTCTTTTGTGACATAGCCCTCAAGTGGCTTTTGCTCGAGCTTGTAAAACGCCTGTTCCAGCACCCCGCGCCATTCAATCTTGAACGCTCCGCTTTCGTCGGTTTGGACGGGCTCTCCAAACGGTTTCCAATCTTCTTTTTCTTCCGCCTTCCACGACAATGAAACGGTTGTTTTCAAGCCATTGTCTTGTTCATCAATAACCTTGCCCGAAAAAGTGCGGCGGATTTCGAGATAAAAGAAGTTGCCGCCAAACTCTTGACTCGCATCGGGCAGTTCGGGACTAATCAGCTGCTTGTCCTCGCCTATTTCCCAACCTTGGACATGCTCGGCTTTTGCAACTACATTCCATAAATCTCCGGGGTCGGCTTGAATGCAAACACGAATGGGGGCTGACGATTCGTATTCCAGTTTGTAATTTCCAGCCGCGTCTGATGTGGCTATATTCAGGTCTGGCTCGGAACACTGTTGCCCGTCGAACTTTTTGAGATGAACAGTGATATTCTCGATACCTTCTTCCGTATCTTTGTTCTTGTAGACATGTCCCGAAAAGACCCACTTGACGACGGTGGGAGGGGGAGGAGCTGGGGGTGGAGTTGGCTCTGCGGGCACGGGTGTTGGCGGCACAGGAGTTGGCGCGGGTTGTGTTGGAGGTGGCATGGGAGTTGATGCTTGGTTATGAACGATAGTCGCAAGTTCAGCAACGCGCAGGTTTATTTGCTCAAGTTCGTTTAGAATACGATCGTTTGCTCTTTTATAGCTCGGGAGAATAATGCTCATTGCTACAATCCCACCCAACGCCAAAAGCAAGGCGATGATGGCGACGATTGCCCATTTCTCGTTCATCAAGCGCGCCGAAACGGCAGGCGGTCTTGCTTCAGATGTTGGACCCACCTTTGCCAAAAAGGATAAGTCAAGCTCGCCGACTGCCCCAAGCTCTTTGAGCAGCTTTTTGATATTCTCTTGGTTATCCTTTGTTGGTTTTTGTCCCGCAAGTCTTTGTAATTCCGTCAACTTGGTTTGACGTTCATCACTAGTCACAGATACCTCCCACCAGCAATGGGCTATGATTATTGCGGTAAAGTTGCGCGCTTGTTCAATGTGAGAACCAAATTTTCCAGAAGCATGAATAGATTGGTCCCGTCAGAATCGTTCCATAGCGGTTTCTGGAAAAAACTGTCTTGGACATTTTGAACGTTTTTTGCGATCTCTTCCCAGTATTTGGCTGACACATTATTGGGAGTGTTGCCGAGTAATTTGTTGGTATTGGCTATGTTGCGCCTCAGAATTTCTTTACCCTGTTTGTCTCGCTTGATATTTCCCCACTCGCTGGCGCAGCGCTCGAGTTCGCCGCAGGATTTTTGAATGGCGCGCATGCCCGTCAATTTGGCTTGGTCAGATTGAAGATACAGCCCTCGGGTCGCGTTTTGCTCCATCGCCGCGAGTTTTTCGTTTGCCCGTTCTCGGTTGGCGGGAACGGCTATGAGACTTTGCCATTCCTGTGCGTCTTTTTGCCACTGTTCTTGCTTTGTTTTTTGCTCTCGAGTCCATGTTTCCTTTTGCTTGTTCCACTCTGTCACATCAGCGTCCTGCTGCCTCTCTATGTCATCTACTCGTTGTTCAATTAGGCCGTCTTGCCGAGCTTGAATCGCGCTGGTGATTTCGGCAATGGCTTGGTCAAGATTTCCTGCTTGATAAAATTCTTGTGCGCGCGTGGATGCTGCGCTTGCCTTTTGGAATTGGTTTTCGGCAAACCACTCGCGGCGCATCTTGCGCCATTCGTCGAGCGTTTCATCGTGGCGCGTCGTTCCCCGTTCCCGCAATTCGATAGCGCGGTCCATTGCGAGAATGGCTTGTTCGAGCTCCTTTTTGTCGTAAAGTTGCTTTGCCAGCGCAAACTGTTCGAGACTCGCGAGACGGTCGCTTCGCGATTGCTCCCATGCCACCCTGAGCGCGTTGTCTTGAATTTCGACGGCGGGCCACAAGCGGGCGGCTTGCTCAAGTTCTTGAAGCGCCGCGTCCTTGTCCTGAGTTTGCCATTTGGTTTCCGCGGCACGCACATGCGTATCCGCAGACCGCTGCAACAATTTCTCAAAATTGTCCGGTCGCCTTTCCTCTGGCAATTTTGCGCGCAATTCGACAAGACGTTTCAAATCGGGTTCAACGCTCTTGTCGCCGCGATTCGACGCGTCTACCAAGCGCTCTTCAGCGAGCAAAAGATATTTGGCTGCCAAGCCATAGTCGGGTTTGAGTGCCGCTGCGAGAGGCGTTTGTATTGACGGACTATTGACGCCGTAAAACGAACCCGAGATTGAGAAAGGGTCTCGGCTGCCTGACGACGCGATAGGAGGAGGATTTGGTTTGGGTTCCAAAATTTTTGCCGCTTGATTCAGCCAAAAGCTCGCAGTCGAGATTTGGTTCCTGTAGGCATTGCTAATTTCAATCTGCAAGGTATTTGTGTGATTCACGAATTCACTGCTATTACTCTTGTTGGCAATGTCGCGCGCGTCGTTCAATAGTTTTTGGGCTTGGTCTGGATTTCCCAGACTCAGTTCACGCTTTATCTTGGCTTCGGCTTGGGTGAACTCGGCATCCCACTTGCTCTTGAGTTGTTTCCGCAGAGTTTCGATGCGCTCGGACAGAGACGGCGGAATATCTTGAGGCGCGGTTCGAGAAAACTCGTCAATCTCGTTTTGGATTTCAGCAAGGATTGCAACTCCGCCTGCGCTTTGTGTCTTGAGCTTGAGCGAATTTAATCTGTCCTCCACTTTGATCCAGCGGTTCAACTTCTCAGTCCAAGTCTCCAGCGGAGTGCCATCCAGCAGCACTTGTTTTTTACGCGCGTCGTTCAAGATTATCTGTGCGGTTGCGAAATCAGTTTCTCGCGCCTTGGCGAATTGCTGCGCCAAGCTTTGCTGCGCAGCAATGCGTTCTTCCAATGCCTTGATGCGAGCATCGCTGTCACCCAGCCCTTTCGGATAGGTGAGATTTAATTTGGTAACGAGCTCTATCTCGCTGGCGTCAAAAACATACGCGCGCAACCCTTCCAGTTTTCCTTTGGCGGACATCAGATCCTTGTATGCGGCGACGTCATCAACCAACTTGTTTGCTTCTTTGAGTTCATTCTGCGCGCCCATTAAGCGTGCTTGCCATTCATCCCGCACCTGTTTGCCAAAGGCATCATCCGGAAAAGCGGTCAATAGCTCTGCAAGTCGTGTCAACTCCAGTATCGCCGTTGCCTTGTCCAATGCTTGTTCTTGCATCTCCGTACTCCTCGCTGTTGCCAGCATCTGTCGTGTTTTCAGTTGGCGCGCCTTTGCAACGCATTGATTGGCGGAACCATTTTGCGCGTGCAGCAGGAATCCGCGTCTAATCCTGTCGCATTTTTCTGCGTCTTGCAGAGCATCTGCTGTTTTTGGAATCGCAGTGGCTTCCTGAAACGGAAATTGTGCGGACACACTTTTGACCTGCTCAAGCGCTTGGTCCGGATCCTCGGCTAAGAATTCAAGCAGGTTCTGATAGGGAATTTCTTGCCAATTCGTTTTCGCTTTGTCATAAAACTTGCGCGCCGCGTCGAATTCTCCATTCGCAAGGGCGCGCCGTCCTTGACGCAATTCATAGTACAAGTTTGCCTCGGCATACAGAGGGCGCATGGCTTGGGCAAGCATCATTCCTTCGGCGCTGGGCTTGGTGGCGGCGTCGAGAATCTCGAGCGCGTTCTCGATTTTAGCTTCATCGTCCATGTCCGCTAACGCGCTCGTCACCAAGATAGTGCCGCGCCGACGTTCTTCTTCGGATTTGGGAAAAGGACGCGAATCGCCGAGCATCGCGTTGACCACGCGCTGCCACAGCTGTTTGTGTGGATATTCGGTGAGCGCGTTCAGACAAGCGCGCGCCATCAGACGATAGCGGTTCAATTGAAGCGCGATGGTCTGGTCGGCATCCGCCATGGCTTGGTCGTCCGCCGAACTCGCGCCGAGCATTTCCAGCGCTTCTTGGTAGCGTCCCGTTTCGATAGCCAAGCGCGAGTCCTGAACGAGTTTTTCCCAGCGCCCTTTGAACTGTGCATACAGCTCCCCATAGCGCTCTTCCAGACCTTCGATGATAATTCCATCAGCTAACGCACGACGGCGCGCCAAATCGAGGTCGAACAAAACCTCTATATCCGCTTTCCGCCGCGTTTGGGCAAGGGCAGTCGGTGTTTTTCCCCAGCGTTTGTTCAGAGCATCCAGCGCCTTCAAGACCTGATTCGCCGTCGTATATCGTGTGCGGGGATTGGGATGAACCAAGCGCAAGAGAATATGACGCGCGCCTTCACTCAACGCATCCCAATCTGTCTTGGCTTGTCCCGACAAACGTGTGACCACATACTTGGCATTTTTCTTGTCCGTCGTTTGAAGTTGGATGCCAAACAAAAAGGCAAAGGACAAACAGCCGAAATAAAAAGTATCGAATTTTTGCCCGTGCGGCGCCGCGTTGTTGGCAAACGGCTGGACATATTTGATGGCTGACTCGAGCCAAGCGCGCTCGCGCTCGAGCATGTTCGCCGCGCGCTCAGTTTCGACGGGGACCAAATCGTCGAGCAAGTCATTTCCGTTCTGTTCGTTCGGCTGACGGATTGCGCGCAAGCGGCGGCGCAAGCGCAGCTGGCGCGTCCTTTCGCGTAAACCATCCGCGCTCGGATTGGCGAGCAAACCGGCGCGCAATCCCACTCGAACGAATTCTTCTTCTTCTGGGTCCACCGCAATTCTCAAGCGCGTTTCTGCTTGCGCCGCAAGTTGGCGCGGTGTTTCAACGCGATATGCCAACTCTTGACATTGCTTGGCGAGCTCATAAGGGTTCTCCGCTTGAAACCGCAACAAATCGCGATAAGGGATTTGATGCCACTGTTTTAGCGCATCCCGATACAGCTTGGCGGCTTGGCTATATTGTTCCCCTTCTCGTGCGCGTGCGGCTTGGCGCATCTTGAGATGAAATTCGATTTCTGCGCGCAGCGGTTCGAATTTTGTCAGAGCGTGTTTACCAAAGGTCGTTTCGAGCCACTTGGGCTCGAGCGCATCTTTTGCGCGTTCGAGCAGATTGTCATCTTTCGCGTTTTCTAACGCGGCGATGAGGGTCGAAAACACGCTTGCGCGGTCATGTCTAGCCATAGCTCAAATGTCCAATACTCTCATCCACTTGTATCCTCAGCAGCTTGGCGCGCTTCCAGCATGATGCTATAACGTTTCAACCGCAGCGCCATTGCCGGGTCGCTTGCCGCGAGCGCGGTTTCGTCTTGCAAGAATAGAGCGAGCGCATCAGGTTCTATTTTCGAATCGCCGCCTGTCAGAGCATCCCGCACTCTGTCCGCCAACTTGTCCCATTGCCCTTTTACCAGCTCATACAGTCTGGCATATAGGTCGTCGAACTTTTCGCTCAACGGTTCGCCGAGCAGCTCATGCCGCCGCTTTGCCAAGTCCACCGCGTAAAAGTCGCCCGCGCCCGGATTGCTCGCGTTTCGGGCGACGCGCACAAGTTCGTCGGGTGTTTTCTGCCACCGTTCCCAATGCTCCTGAAGAGATTGCTGCAGCGTCTGCGCGCTCGGATAGCGCAATTTGAGATTGGGATGCAAAGTTGTTTCGATAATGTGCCGAATTCCTTCGCTGAGCTGTTCCCACTTTTCTTGAATAGCGCCCGACGGACGAGTTATTACCAGCGTCGTTTCATCCGACTTGACGACTTGGGGCTCGGTCTCAAGCAGCAGCTGATACCACAATAGCCCAAAGCGAAAGAGGTCGAATTGAAGGGTTTGGGTTGTCGCCTGCGCCGTGACGTTCCAATCCAAGACACGCAATTGTTGTCCTTCGTTTGCCGCGTTGTCCCAGTGAATGTCTTTGAGCTTGCGGTCGGCGCAGGTGGTGCCCGTGTTGTGTAAGAGTGTCAACATGCGCGCATATTCCAGACCCGCTTGAACAGCTATCCGTTCGCGCGCGAACATCTTGCGTTCGCGCCATACACAATCCGCCAAACTCGGCGCAGTGACCAGCTCTAAACCCAACAAAAGCCATTTCCCGCCTTGCGCGTAATAATCGTTTTTGAAAAAGATTACGCGCGGGAAATAGCGAGTCCTGTTTCGTTCCGCTTGCGCCAGACGCATCAACAAATCGGCTTCGCTTTTGAAACTCGCCGTCAAGCGCGGGTCGAGCGCGGGACGCGCGATTTTGACGGCGATTCGGTCCTTGGCATCCGCCTCATTCACAGCCAAATAGACCTGTGAGGTTAATCCGCCGCCGAGCCGCGTTTGCAGGCGATAGCTGTGCTGCGTATCCGGCTGAATCAGCCGCCCCTCGCCCAACTCATTCGGGTCCATGCTTTAGAATCCTCATTGTTGCGTTTGGCTGTAGCGCCAACGCAAATAGTCCCACACCGCCAGCCGCGTGAACGACACGAAATCGCGCGCGCCGATGCGCGTATCGTCGCGCAGTTCTTCGGGGCCCGCCTTGACATAGTTTTGCAGCGTCTTGATTTGTTTTTTGCCAAGCTGCTGCAGCTCGGCGGCGAGTTTGGCGCCGAGCTCTTCCGAGCTGTATCCGTGTTCTTCGGACTCGCGTTCGGGATTTCCCAGCACAAAGCCCTGCATCGCGATGATATACAGCGGAATCTGTTCGCCGGGCGCTTCGCGGCGCGTCAGCCAAACTTGCAAACCGCTTTGTGGCAGGCGCAGTTGATAGCGGCTGCCTGCCGGGTCGTATTGGCGGCGCACCCAGCCCAGCGCAAAAGCCAACGCGAATTGATGCGCGCGGTCCAGGTTGTCCAGCGCGGCAACAAATTGCGGATGGAATAGGCGCGGCGGCTCGTTCAACTCGCCCAATCGCCGTTCGAATTGCAGCGCATTCTGTTCGGCGGTAAAGACCTGAACGATTTCGGGATTCACTGCGGGCGAGCTCGAGAGACCATTCGCCAATTTGTATTCCGCTTCGAGCCGCTTGTAACATTCGAGAACCGAAAGTGGCACAACGTCTACTGATGTCAGCAGGGTCGCGCTGTAGGGATCGCTCGCTTCAAGTGTTTGCACGCGCGAACTGCCTACCGCGCCGCGCGTATATGCTTGGATGAACGGCGTCGTTTGTTGAATCGTCTGGTTCGCCCACATGAAACGCTCGAGCTGCATCGCGGTGGTGTGTCCCACGCGAAAATCGAGCGGCGGGTCGGTCCAACCGCGCAATTCTTGAGCGCGCGCTGTCATGACTGTATCGCGCCAATCGCCGGTGTCGGGGTCATCCAGGAACACATCAAAGCGTTCGCGCCACACATCCTGTCCGGCGATTTCGCCGAGCGTGAGCAGGGTCTCGACGAACGCCTGTTGTTTCTCGCGTTCCAAGGCGAGCGGGAGCGTTTGCCCCGCATAGCTCAGAGTCAGTTCGAGCGCGCCGTCCGGTTTTGCGCGCCAATAGAGCCGTTCAAGATTGGGCCGAAGCTGCGGTGCCCAGTATTGCGTATAGAGCCGTTCTAATAACGCGTCGTCCATAAAGTATTTGCGCACGATGATTTGCGCCATCTCTTGGCGGCGCGCGGTTTGCGCGTCGAGCTCTTTTTGCAGTCCTTGATACACGACACTCGCGCCGCGCGTCGTTTCGCCGGGTTTGGCGCCGCCGCTTTGTTCGGCATATAGCGCGGCGGTTACCTGGACAAGATTCGTTTGGGCTTGGCTGGCTATTGTTTTGAACGCGGCGGCGAGCTCCGCCATCGTGTGTGCCCCTTGCCCTGCCGCGCCGGGCCATTGGAGCTGTCCAAATTGTTGCTCCACGCGCGCGAGCAGCGCTTCCAGCTCTTGCAAAAACGCCTGCGTAAATCCAAGCTTGCCCGTGCGCGCAATCACAATATCTTGCTGTGCCTGACCATTCAGCAAGCGGAGGAGCTCTTGATTCAACATGGTCTGGAACGCGGCTTTGTCCTTTTCGACATTGTGCGCGCCAAGGGATTCAAGTTCGGGACGCACCGCTTCCGACATTCCCTTTTGGTCCACGCGCCAGATGACGCGGGCTGCGTCGCCCGCGCGTAACATAAAGTCAGCGGCAACGTCGGCGGGTTTGGAGGCGGCAGCTTCTTGATTTTGGTTGGGATTAAGCGCAATGGGTCCCTGCGTTTGTTCGCTGCCGGTCAAGAACCAATGCACCAAATCGCGCGCAAAGCGCACGCGCAGCGTATTGACAATGTCCAGCAACGGCAGGCGATAGGTGTACGCGCCGTAACTGCTCACAACGGGTTCGCCGCGATGGAGCTGCTCGGCAGAAGTCGTCGCGCGGGTATTGCTGCGATAACTAACGAGGTCATTCACCCGATTGCGCCCCTCGGGGTCGAGGCGGTCCAACAGCACCGTAATCACATCCGCCATCATCGGGAACATGCCAATTTGCGGCGTCCAACGCGTCAGGGCGTTATGCGCGCGTTCGCCGTCAAATAGATAACAGTCGTCAAACAAGCTCTCGGTGACATAGCCATTGAGGATCGCGTCCGTCGAACGCTGGCGATAAACCATCGGATACGGGATGCCTTTGGCGAGCAAAAAGCGTCCCAATTCGCGCAGCGCGCCCATGGCATTCAACTTTAATTTCTGGTCGCGCGTCTGGACGGCAAACGCATTGTCAGTGACGAGGAACGCTGCCAGCGGAATTCCTTCCTTGGTGACAGCGCGGCTGGCAAGGCGCAGCAGATACGCCAGGTCGAACAATTCGCCGCTGCCCGTGCCACCTGCCAATGAGCCAACAATGAAAATTTGTGTCTGGCTCTCTTGATAGATTTCGCGCAGCGGTTGTACGAGCCGCCGCCACAACAGCGAATCCGATGGACTCTTTTGGACGTCGCGGAACGCCATCGCGCGCCCGATTGGGCGTCGCTGTCCGCTGCCGTGCTGTTTGACGTTCATCTCGGCTTCGGTCAAACGCTGGCGATAGTCCTGCACGGGGAACCACTGCGCGAGTTCGGAATCCGCGTTCGGGTCACTTACAAGTTGGCGCAGCGCCTCGCGCAGGTCTTCCGAGAGCGTCAAAACTTGGTCGACATCGAGCTGGGCGCCCGCAAATTGCACGCTGACAGGTTTGCCCGCGACGATTTCTTCTGGATTCGTGTCAATCGCCAAGAGACGAACTTGGGGCTGCCATTTGCCCGCGCCTGCATCCAACAGATTCTTTTTCAGATGTGTCAAGACCCAGCGTCCCGTTCCGCCTAAACCGATAATCAGCGCGGGTCCTGGTCGCCACACCGGTGGACGGCCGGCATACATATCGGTAAACGTTGGCGGCAGCGCAGTCGGCTTGACCGGTTTGACCGGAGGATAACCTTCGCCAACCGGGCGGCGTTGGCACCACAACCAGCACAGAATCATCAACGGGATGAGCGGAATCAAACAGCACAAGATGGTCCACAACGGCAGTACCAGCGGCACGGCTGGGATAGATGAGGACGCAGAAGCGCCGCCGGGAATGGGTGTAGGAATCAACGCCACGCGGATTTGGCACGTTAACGCGCTCGGCGCTTGGCCGTTCACGCTGTCCCATGACTGGTCTAGCTCGTGCTGCCACATTGCATTCATACCCGGCGAGCCGATGTTGTCGGTATCCAAGCCGTTGTAAATGATGATGCCCTTGCCGTACAACGCGTAGGCGTGAACGACGCCTGTCTGTCCATTCGCGTTCAATGCTTCCGCGTTAGCGCACCAGCGCAAATCTTTTGTAACCATCACATTGGCGTCGCCAATTTCGATGCCCTTCATGTTCGCGGGGTCAACATAGCCGGGCGAAGATGGATTCGGACTGACCAGCGTATCGTCAGACAGATACCGGAATTCGCCGCTGGTAGAACCGAGCGCGCCGGGGTTGTTGGTCGTGAACGGGTACGGCAGCCAGCTGTAATCTACCGGCGCGCTGCATTCGTCGGAATCATAGATGATGAGTTTGCGCCCGCTGGCAACCCAATCTTTGAGAGTTTGTTGGTCGGACGCAGGCAAACTGCCGATACTGCAAAATTGCGAAATAACCAGAGTGTCGTACTGATTGAGCGCTGCCGGGTCAATTTTGGATGGGTCGAGCCGGTCAAAGGTGACACCGGGGCGGCGACTGCTCAGGTCGAATACGCTACCGAGAATCATCGCGGCGACCCGCTCGCTTCCATTACTCCCGATGACGCCGCCGGAAGACGGGGCGGATGGAGGAGTTCCTGTGAGGATAACCGTGGGTAGCGCTTGTGGCGTCCCATACGTCAGCCCCACAGGCGCGGCCGGACGCGCGGCGAGCGACTGACAAGCCCAGAACACGAGCTGATGCCCAATGAGATAAAACAATCCCATCAACGCAAGCAGCGCCAGCAGGCACGGGACCCAACATTTAGGTCCTACGGCGCGTTTGTTTTTCCACCAATCCGGTCCGCCGCGCCAACGATTGGCGAGCCACCACAATAGAAATGCCAATGGCAAAAGCAACAGCGGCAAGAGCCACCAGCTCCAATCCGGACAGGCAGCTGTAATCTGCCCGTTCGGATTGTTGATGACTGGGGTTGGCGCCGGCGCGGGCGCACAGGTGCCGGATATGGTCAAATCCACATTCCAAATGGCAAGAACCGCGCCGTCGGCAATGGCTTGCACTTGAAAGCGATTCGCGCCTGCAGTCGCACCGGAGGGCGGAGCAACCACGACCTGGAAATTTTCCGTCAGACCTGTATCGGGAATGTCGAGACTGCTCAAATTAGGCGGAGTGACTTGAATCCACGATTGATAACTCGGCGGGTCGGTGACGAGTTGTAAATTGCCAATATGCCGCGTCGCTCCGGCAATGAGTCCCTTGACCGTGTTCGGCAAATCCTTGGCGTCTGCAAGCGTCACGCTGTTTCCACCCGCGTAGGTCTTGCTCACCCACTGCTTCCAATTGTCTTGTATCGCCGTTTCATTCGTGGAAGAAACGAATAGCAGCGTCATCTGCTCATCGCGCAATTCATCTAGCACCGCGTCAAATTCAAGGTCATCCGCCGTATTGAGCGAACCATCGCGTCCCGGGTCAGAGTCGTGCGGCACAGAATCGCCAAACATGATGACGAAACGCCGCGAACCCGTCCGCCAACCCACCGCCGGGTCGGAATACATTTCATAGAGCGCGCGCGAATATGCTTCCGGTGTATCTTCGCCATTTTCCAGCGTCAACCCGTTCAACGCGTTCTGAACTTTGCTGCGGTCACCAGTCAGCGCTTGATGCAAAATATAAGGATGGTCGCTTGGCGCGCCATAAGGCAACACGGGATAATCGGAAAAGCCCACAACGCCGAACTGAACATCACCCAGCAGCGCCGCAAGGTCGCTCATGATGGTCGTCGCATTCGCCGCCGCAGATTGCAGAACCGAGTTCATGCTTCCACTGACGTCAAAGACAAACACCACGTCCGCCTTGCCGGGTGAAGGCGGAATGGATACCATGAGATTTTGGATGGGGGAAGGCGTCGCGGGACACACGCTCAAGGTGAGCAAGGTCGGCGTGAGCTGTGGCAACGCGACTGTGGCGCCCGGTATTGATGTGACGGCAGGACCTGTTGTCACCGGCGCGACAGGTGTAGCAATTGGTCCGAGCGGTGTCGGCGTATATGTCGGTCCGAGCGTAATCGGTTGACCAAACGAAATTTCTTGGCGAAAACCGTTACAGTCTAGAAAAACCGCAGCGCCGCTGGATTCGACATTCGTCGCTGCGCCACTTGCAATTTTTGCTTTGAACGAGCGTGTGAATTTTTCGCCCGGCTCGAGTTCGTCAATTTTCCAGACCACCTGTCCGCCGACGATTTGTCCGTCGTCGCTGATGCTCGATGGGTCGAGAGAAATAGATTTCGAGGGTTCAAGCCCCGCGCTAATCGTCGCACCGCGCCCCGCGAGGTCAGTTCTGCCGCCGCTCATCTTGACCACGAATTGGCGCATCTCGGCGGGCTTGGGGTCGAATAGATAGGACTCGGCAAGGGCGCGGCGCGTCATTTGTTGAATGCTGGCGCTGTCAATATCTGGCTCTTGGCCCAGACCAACGACATAGACCGCGATGTCGCTCGCCAGTTTCGACGCGGCATCAAACGCGTTCGGATTAAAGCCGCCATTGTCGTGTAAAAAGAGGATGATGGCTTTGTGTCGCCCAGGTTCGGCTTTGCGATTCAGTTCATCTTGCGCCAGTTTCAATCCATCTTCAAAACCGGTATCCGCGCCGGATTCGATTGCCGCAATTTCAGTTTTGACTTGCGCGTAATCTTCCGACAAAGGGAACAAACTGACGATTGTGCCTGTAACGCCGATATTTGCCGTTATCAAACCCACGCGCGAATTTAATGGCAAAGCGTCAGGGTCGGTCAAGACGGCAGGACTCGCTTGGTCAATTACTGAATTCGCCAATGCTTTGGCATGTTCCAATTTCGACGCCGCGCCTTTGCCCGCGCTGGCGGAATTATCAATGATGAGAATCGCATCCACCGGCGCGCCGGGAATACCCAAACACTGCGCGGAGGCAGTTTGCGCGTCAATTTGGATCGAGACGTTTGCTACATCGCCGGGGCGAAGCGGCGTGGGATTAACTTGGGCGGTGACTCCAATGCTGTTCGGAACGGGCGAGGCAACCGACGCGGAGGTTGGGGCAGTAGTGGCGATTGATGTCGGCGCGGCAGTCGTGGCAGGGACGCTTGAACTGCCGGACGCAGAACTATCCAGTTGAATCGTATCACTGCTGGCAAGAACGTTTGTCCCGTTGCGTAGTTCAGCATAAACGGTGTGCGCGCCGTCCGTCGCGGGCAACATCCAATCTATGTTTGCCTGAAAGGGCTGCCATTCACCAAACGCATCGTCGTCATTGCGGAGGCGCATCTCTTGCGCCCATTCTTTGCCGTACAGGTACAACTTGACTTGTGGCGAGTTGGTGACGGCTTGTTCGCCGTTTATGACCAGCGGAAAAACATTGTCGCGTCGTCCAAAAGTTTGCGTCCAATAATGCCGATAGGGCGCGCCGGCATCGGGAAACGTGTCCGCGCTGTCGAGAATATAACCGACGCCTGTTTCTGAAAACTCGGGATTGAGAATGTTTTCGCGATGTCCGGGACTCGACATCCAGTCGGCGACGACTTTATCGGCGGAATCCTGCCCGACGGCGATATTCTCGGCAATCGCGCGCCAAGGAAAATATCCCGCTTGCTCGATACGCGTCTCTGCGTTCGCGCCGTTGTGCGGATTATCATGGCTGAAAAAATCCTGCGTCGCCATCGCCTGACTCTGGGCAGCCGCAGCCGCTTCCAATTCGCGATTTGCTTTGAGCGGCGGCAAATTCGCGCGCGTCCGTTCCAGATTTACGAGTTCGACAACTTGCTGGGCAAAAGACGCGGCGTGGACCGGCGGCGTGAGATTACGCGCCGCAAGCAAGCTGCCGGTCAGCCCGAGGGCGAGGAGGAGGGCGAGGAGAAGGGGGCGAGTTTTCATAAGTGGGTCCTGTAGTTGATAACGCTCGTTTACTTTTTCTTTTTTCCCTCTTTGGATTGGTCCCACATTTGCTTACCCAAATAAATTACAGCCCCGGCAAGAAGAGGCCCCAGTCCAACGCTGATTGATCTATTCCATGGCAGCGGAGAAATGGCTATAGGGAGGTCACTGATTTTTTGCAAAGCCGTCTGGCTGCCGCCTCCCCATAAACTGAGCTCGGCAACGTGTCCCAAGACAGTGTCTGGCTGACTAGTGTCCCAAGGGAAAAGAATCTTGCACCGTTGATTAATTTGTTCCTTGCTTCCAACCATGCCTGCATACAAGATGTTCTTGAAATTCTGCAGGTCGCTGCAGAGAAGGGATGGCAGCGAGGGACTGTTCAATAAGCGAAACTCGACTCGAGCTTCCATATCCTTGTAATTCGTTACGGCGAAACGAACCTCGTCTTCGTCATTTGCCGAAATATAGCGCGGCGCAACAATCAGCACCGACATGCCCTGAAACTGCCATTGCCCGGTGAATTTCTGAATTGCATAAAAACTGGTAAACGTCCAGATACCGACGAGAGCAACAAAGATTGCCGCTACGAGCCAGCGTTTCAAATTTTTTCTGCCTCGTACTTTTTTGCTTGGCGCTTTTTGGGGTGCGCGTTTCACCGCTACATTCTTGCGACGCTTGGTCATACTTTCTCACCCAGTTCAGACGCGATGGCAATTGCAAGCACAGCAAAGATAGCTAGCGCGACCGTACCGAGAAGCCATCGTGGGTCTCCAAATACAAGCGCCAGAATCCCACTTGCCAGAGCAGTCAAAAGCGCAATCGCCGCAGTCAATGGGCTGCGTTCTCGGACTTGATCGAACCAGTTTGGAGCATATCCGGTCTCAAGCTCGGTGGACGCTTCTTCAATCATTCCCTTTGGTGAGGACTCTATGCTCTGGCGCAATGCGATTAGATCCGGAAATTCGATTAAACGCTCTTTGCCGATTTGTTCTTCGATGATACCCAATTCACGGTCTGCGCGGAGAATATCATGCTCTGCGAGCGCGTGAATCCGAGTCACTTCGCGAGTGACGAAATCATGCAGTTTTTTGTCTTGGGAAGCTCGTTCCAAGATCGCTTGCGCGCGTTCATAGATACCGCCAAGGGAACCATCATCCGAGATTAGTTCTCGAACTTTCATTGCGCGCTCTTGCGCGTTAGTATAATTTCCCGCGCGCAGCCAATCTTCAGCCGCATTCAAGTCGGCAGTCAATGCCGGTGCCAGTCGCATACGCGCTATTTTTTTGGATGTCTCAATGTTTTCAGCAAACGGGTCTTGATTGGAAAGTTGATTTATGAGTTGCCATGCCTCACGGGGGTCTGGATGCTTGGTTGCCTCGGCTGCTTCTAGCAAGCTTTTGTTGACTTTTTCACGCATTGTAACGGCGCGGTCGCCTTCGTCTTGAAGAAAGCGAGACAGCGCACGATGCCAGTCTTCGTTCATATAGTGAAATTGTTCCAGGGCGTCTTTGATGCGTTTGTAGGCAGCGTGAGGAAACTGAGTCAATTCTTGTTGGGCTAGCAAGAGGTACTCTTGCGCCTTGTCATTTTCATAGGTAATTGCCAGACGATGAAGATTGTCAATTGCTTCTTGCGCAGGGGCGGATCCGGAACGCACAAAGTGCCCTTGGTAAAGAACAAACCAATCAAGTTCCTTTGCTCCTGCTATTTTCCTTGCTTCAAAATCTTCAATCAGTTCTTTGAATCGCCCCAACATCAGATTCGATAACAAAATCTCTTCCCGCGTCGCAGCTTCTGCCCGACGCCGTTCCGCTTCTGCAAATAACCTACGCCATGCAATTACTTCTGGCTCTTTGGCTTTGTATCGCTCGACGAGGCGGAGCGCGGCCGTTGCATCAACCAATAGTCCTGATTTCCAGAGTTTCTCCATCTCGGCGATGACCGCTTGCACTTGAATTTGCGATTCAGCATTTCGCTGCCAGATCGCAAACCGCCCGAACCAATATTGAACAGTTGTGACGTCGCTTCCAAGCACTCTTCCTAACGCTTCAAGCAGTTCCTCTGCTTGTTCAAGGTGGGGAGAATCCTCTCTGTCGAGTTCTCGCAATTCTTGTTGGATTGGCTCTGCCGCGCTCCTTTGGGCTTGGATTATTTCGCCTTCTTTTGTCTTGATCCATTCTCTTTGCTCTGCGGTCGCATGGTCTCTGGCTTGGCGCAAAATCTCTAGCGCGCGGACAAAGTTGCCCGCGCGCGCCTCTAAATCCGCTTTGGTGATACGTTCGATGACAAAATCAGGGGTGTCCGCCATTTTCATTTTACTTTGCGTACAGTAATTGAATTCAGTTCTGCAGCAATATACGGCCAATTCTTTTGAGGGGGTAAGGGCACAGGCACCCTTACCCTCGTCTCTAATCATCTCACCGCGCCGATTTCAGAATATCCGCGATTTCCACTTCGATGGTGTGAATGTCGTCCGCCAGCACCAGGTAAAAGAGAATGTTGATGTCGCGCACGCGTTCGTTGCTCATGTCGGACAGTTTCGGCTCCAAATCCTGCTGCAGGCGTTTCAGGTAACGTCCTTCGGCAAAGCGTTTCCGCACACGGTCCCGGTCTACAGGCAAACTCTCGATTCGTTGCTTGGCTAACGCGTCGGCGTCAAGGCCGCCTTTGTCAATGAAATCTTGAACGCGCTGCGCGCGCGCCGCATCGAGCGCGGCTTGGACTTTCGGGTACGAAATATCCTGCCGATAAGTGGTGAGGCCGCGCACATCTTTGCGAACATAGTTGAACGTTTTCAACGCCTCAAAGATATCAGGGTCCTGACCTACGATCGGACTGGTCAAAAAGATGTGGATTGGCTTGGATTCGGTGAGAACGAGCTCACCCAGTTCGGGTCTCGCTTCGCTGGGCAAATCGAGTGCCCAGTAATTGCCTGCTTTCTCATCCACGCCGCGCTGAATTACGCCGAACGCCCAACTGCGCGCAAAGAGCCGAAACCGCTCTGCATCCTCCAATTGCAAGACAACATCGTTGTGAAACTCGCGCGGTGGTTGATTGAGCTCGACCAGTCGCCGTTCGAATTGCGCCGCATGGACTTCGGCGGGAAAGACGTGCAGCGTCTCGCGTCCCAACTGCCCTTTGCCACCCGTTTGGCTGCCCCAGTCCTGTACGTAATTGCGGTAGAATTCCTTACTGCCCTTGTAGGAACGAATCTCGTCGAGAGGCACGAGGTCCAGCGTATAGACGAGGCGGCACCGGAAGCGGTCGCTCGAATTTATCACGTCATTCAATGGACCGCGCGCTTGACTGAGATTCAACAACTGCGCTTTGACGCGGTCAATATATGTGCGTTCGTTTGGGTCTGCACCATGCGCGACATGCAAGTAATTGGCTGGCACGACGTTGCCTCCGTCGTATCCCAAAAGGGGACCGCCGAACGCAGCCAGTTCCCGCGCCAGGTCGTCCGGCGCCGGATATTTGCGGTGCATGAGGTATTTGACCACTGACTCTTGCGCCCAAGCTTCGGCAAAAATTTTGCGCGCGGGCGCGAGCAAGAGTTCGAGATTGCGATCTTGGGATTTCATGCCCAGCGTGTTCTTGTCGCCGTTCTGAACGGTCAGAGTCAGTTTGTATTCCTCGCGCGTGCCCACGCGGTGATACGCCAACTGCCAGTCAAACGCCTTGAGAAATGCATCAAGCCCGTCTGTCAAATCATGGGCATAGCGTTGATAGAGCTCATCCATGTAACCCGCGTCCCATACAATTTCGCGCACGCGCACCTGATTCTCGGCAGTGACGAGCGAGGCGATTTGCCCGCGTCCGCGCGCGAGCCGCGCATACAAGCTATCATAGCCGATGGCGAGCGTTTCAATCCAGCTATGCACGTCCTTTTTGAGCGCCTGTGTGTGCTCGAGCATCTTGAGCACCGTATCGCGCACCATCGTCTCGATAATGTCGTTTTTGTGAACGTCAATCAGCCGCTGCTCCGCCTCCAAATAGCGTTTCTGACGGTCGGTCGCCGGACCAAACATCCCGCTGGGTTTGGCTTCGAGCTCGCGTTTGGCAGCTTGAACGCTGGCGATGGCAGAGCTGCGAATGCCTTGTTTCTCGCGCAGCGCTTTGGCATCATTCAGCGCCTTGATGAACGCGCTGAAAATTTCTTCCAGTCCTTCGACAAAATCGAGCAGATAGCCCAGCTTGGCGCCTTTGGCTTCCGCTTCGGTTGCGCCGATGCTGCCATTCAGGATATTGTTGACCTCGATCTGGAGCATCAGCCGGAAACGCGATAAGTGAATGTCGCCATACTCGTCCAACGCCGAACGATATTGTCCGCCCTGCCGCTGCCCTGAGCGCGCGTCTTCGCGCCCGAGATACAAACTCTTGAATTGGTCCACGCCGGGGAAAATCCGCAGCAACGCTTCGGGGCCCTTTTCACCGCCGCTGCTCGGAGGCACTGCTGCGATGAGCGTTGAATTAAGGACCTGAAGGGCACGGCTGCGCGCAGCTCGAAATTCGGGCGTGTCACCCGGGGGGTCAACGTGAATTTCCCACGCCTTGACGTCGCGCGCCGCCAATTCTTGGACCAACCCCGGATTCTGCGGACTATAGTTTTGCCACACGCGCAAAATCTCTTTGCCCAATTGTGTTCCGGCGACTTTATCCGTGCCGCGCAACTGCTGCACTTCGGCTGCCTTGAGAAACGTTACCGCGCCTTGACGTCCGCGCGTTCCGGACCCGGCTTCGGCGTTGCGGTCAGGCGCGAGTTCGGTTGGATATTTGTCGGCATCGCGCTTGCTCGGCGCGAGCAAAATTTCCATTCCCTCTTGCGCGAGACGATAGCTCAATTCTTCCATGATATGGTGCATGGGAAGAATGATGGTGTAGGTACCAATGGCGGAATCGAACGCCGTGTGCCCCAATTCGGCTTGGGACTGTCCAATCTGCGCCATCACATTGGTCGCGTGCCGCTGATAGCGGTCCTCGCTCGTCTGTTGGTCTTGGTCCAACATGCCCGCAATCGCGTCGGCGATAGCTGCGGTAACGCCCAATTCGGGCGGCACATTCGTCAAGGGCTGATTGGTGCGCTGCCCGTCAATGTGATACATAAAATCAAACAGCTTGCCAATCATTTCGTCATGCCAGATACCCTTGTCGCCCTTGGCATGATAGTACATGGGATAGCCAATGTCCCAGGTGAAATCCACCATGAACCGCCGATTCTCGCGCATGGCAGCAAAAGAGCGCGCGCGCATGACGTCTTTGACGCCGCCGGGAATTGCTTGAAACGCCTCGGGCAACACGAGAAAGCCGCGCAAGCGCACCGGCAGATTCCCCGCATCTACTTCGGCAATTTTGCGGACCAAATAGGCAATATCCACAAACATTCCAGCGCCTGTGCCGCCCGCGACGGAGCTGACCAAGAAAACGTCGAGACTGCCGATAAATCCTTGGGCGCGGCGGATTTCGTCAATCCGGGTTTTCAATTTGAGATAAATCTCGGAAAGGTTGGGCGAGGCAACATCTTTGAAAATCGCAAGTCGCCCAAATTGGCGCAATTGTCCCGCGCCGTGTTGGAGATTGAAAATCGCGCGCGGCAGCAAATTTAGATAGGTTCGCGCCTGAAACCATGAACCCACCTGCGGATGGTCCCCTTGCGCCACCTCGCGCGCGAAATTAAACACATCACCGCCGATGGCAAAATATTCGCCGGTATCCAGCTCTGTCCGCAAGACATTGGCAATATTTTTTTCCTCGGCTGCCGAACGTCCCTGCTCGGATACCGTATCAAATGCAACGAGTTTGATGTGCGAGGGCATTTGGCGCTGCTCGGAACCGAGCAGTTCGCCTTTCAAGTGGCGCAGCGCAAGCACGCCTGTGCCGCCGAGTCCGATAACGAGTGCTGGCTTGAACATTTTTTCCTCTCCTCTCCTATGGTGGGTGACGAACGACGGGTAACAGAGCAAACCGCGCGTTACTTGTCGACGTTTAAACTGAGCATTGGCTCAGCAATGATTCTTGAATTCGATTCCGCGCAGGAACGTTATCGGCGCCACGGTTCAGGAGCGTCGCCTGCGGCGAGACCGCCGGATGGGAGCTCGTATTTGAGCTGCAAGTTGTATTTCAAGTATTTGACGCTGCCGTGCATCATTTCTTCATCGGACAACTGCTTGTCGCCGTCGTCGTGTATGGCTGTCACACGGATATGGTCCTGCCCCTCGCGTTTCACGCTCAACGATTTGAGCCGCGTCGCCGCGTACAGGCGACTCCCTTTGTAGGTGACATGGTTGCGGCCGACGGTTGAGAGCTGGAACGGTTGAACGATTCCGCCATCGAAATTAGTGACAGTCAGTGTGCCCTTGAGTGGGTTTCTGCGGCTGAGGATTTCGACAAAACCCCAGACGAGCGCGCCAAGAAAGAGTAACCCCAGCACACCCATCCCGCCTAACCGCGCCGCGTACTGAGTGCGATTCTCGACAACCTCGACGTTGGCGGCGATGGCGGTTACATCATAGAGGCAATTCGGCTTGAGTTTGGCAATGGGCGCAACCTCGATGCGATAGATGCCCAAATCGCTCAAGCTCGTCGTCGTCGCGCGATAACGTCCCGGCGAAGCGGTGGGCTTGAGAACCAATTCTTTCGAACGGTCCTTTTTATTGGGGTCCGTGACGCGCAGGTCAAAAAATTGGGATGGCGTGCCGTCAAAGCAGCTCGTCGGCGCAAGCGGTTTGTTGTCAACGTCGCGGTACTCAACCTCTACTTCAAAATTCCATGGGCTGAACGGCATCAACGCGGTTTCGATTTGCTTGGTGGTGGGCTTGACGAGCGCAAAGCGCACAAGCGTCGTCGGTGTAACCAGAAATTGTCCGACCGGGCCATTGACTAGCACGGATTCATTGCCCGCGCCGTCCTTGATTTTGACAACCAAGCTGTGTTGATATGTTCCGCTGGCGTCTGTTCGCAATTTTCCTGTCAGTGTGCCAGCTAAGCCGAGCGTCAACGGCACAGTCCAAGATTGGCTGCCGCTTTTCACGGTTGCTTGAGCGTTCACCTGATAGCCCGATTCTATCAATCCACTCAGCGCAAAGGGCGCACCGCTCCGATAGCGGAGCTCGTATTCCAACGGCACATCTTGATATTGCAAAAAGGTCGCCCCGCCGCGCCAACCAGATTGCAATGGCTCAACCGCGAACGGTGATGGTTTGGTGTTGACGATGATGAGTTGATTCCCGTCCGGGTCATAGGTGGTCGCCAACACCTGCGCCGTAAAATCTCCGCTTTCTTCGGGAATGAACGAACCGGCATAAATGCCATCGCTTACGCGCGGGAGTGAAATCTCGAATGTCTTGGTCGGACCGACGATGGTTGCCTTGATATCCAGGGCAAATCGTTTGTCGGCATATTCTTTCAATAGCTCGCCGCTGCTACCGTATAGCCGGACCTCGACGCGCACCGGCAGCCCTTGGGCGTGCAAACCTTTCAATGATTCAAGTGAGGTCTGTATTTCAACCTCTTGCTCGAGAATATCAGGACGGTCTGCCAAGTCGAATGGACATTCAAGGCGCCAATCTCCCGGTGGTGGATCATTAATTCTTGCAATCTGGATGAAACTGTCTAACCCGATAATCATCACTCCGGGGTCTCCATCTTGCAAAGGTTTGGTTGCGCCTGGCGCAAAGACCGAGACATTGCCATCCACGACCGGTTTATGCATAGTAAACTGAACCAACGAAAGATAAGGACGAACTGGCACGCGTCCGCAAGGAACTCCTTTCGGTTTAGGTAGTCCAATGGCTTCATAAATCAGTTCTCCAAGAATTTCTTGCATCTTGCGCCCAAATGTCCGGTTGTCATCTACTTTGGTGGCGTGGTTTTTCGTAATTGTTTCCCAATACCCTTTGGATTCGGGCCAATAGTTATCCTCACTGTCATTGAGCGCGACGACAAAGATGCGATGTTCCGGAAAATCGTCCGCGACGCGTTCGATGAACTGCCCAAAATACTGCGCCGAGTCAAAATTTTCGCAGGGTATGGAACAATATGGCGCGCGCGGCACAAAGGGCGCGCCGTCTGTAAGAACGATGATCGCTTTGAGGCGATGACTCGGCACGCCTGCCGCCTCGTCGTCTTGCTGCATCTGCTCAAAAATGCGGCGCGCTTCGGCAAAGGCGAGCATGGGGTCGGTGTTGCCCAAATTCTTGCTGCCCGCGTTCAATTCTTTCAGGCGCTGGGCGGTCAAGAGCGGCTTGATGTCGTCATATTGCAACTTCCAATCGTCAGCTGTGCGCGGCGCAATGGTCTCGTAAGATTTATCGAGAGGATTAATCGTATGGTCGCCAAAGTCCACCATACCGACGCGCAGCGTTATCGTCTCGGAAATGCGGTTGCTATAGTAAAGCGTTCCGAGAATGTCCATGATGGCTTGCGTGCCTTCAAAGCGCAGCTGATTGCGGTCATTCGGTTCGGGATGACTGTCGCTTCCGAAATCTTTACCCCCCATACTGCCCGATTGGTCAATGATCAGAACCAAGTCAAGACCGTTATAGGGCGGTCCGTCGGCGCGCGCGGGCTTTGCCTGCCATAGACCCATCCATACGATCATGATGAAAAAGAGTCCCGTCACCAGTTTCCATGAAACGTGCGTCATTCGCGCTGCCTCCTCAACCCTAACCATTCATTCTCCTACTGTCCCTGTTCTAAGCGAGTGATTAATGCTTCCGGATAATTTTTCGCACGCATTATTTGCTGCGTTTTGCTTACATCGTACTCGACGCGGCGAAACCAAACCTTGTTTGCTTCCAAATCAAGCAGTGCATAGCCGGCGCGCGGGTCGTGGTCGCGCGGCTGCCCTACACTGCCTGGATTCATCACCACCGGATGCTGCTCCAGATTATCTAGCGAAATGCCATCCGGGTGATTGAAAAACTCGCGCCCAACGCCGCCCATTGGCTCTAAAAGATTGCTCCACTTGTATCCCGCGCTGGCGCGGTTGGCGCGCCAAAAGAAGGGAATATGGCTATGTCCTACAATCAGTAGGTGCGCGGGTTGACCGTTGCTTTCAAGATAATTCAGACTTGCGTTCGCCCGCGCGTGTTCGCGCAAGTAGGATGCGCCCCCAATCACGTTCTTTGGGTCAAAGCGCGCAGCGCACGCGACGCCGTGCGCCAAACAAACGCGCGGAGCTGCTATCTGCCACATTGGAAATTTGTCGCGATAATCGTTCATCCGTGCGCCAAAAAGCGGACTCAACTCCCCGGCTTGAATTGCCGCAGCGCGCTGTCCGGCTTGATCTAGAACCAACTGGACCGCAAGCTGCGCCTCTGGGTCATTCACGCCGAGCCGGTCAATCGTCGGCGTTTCAAATGTCAGTTTGGGCAACAACTTGACAAACAACGCAATCGCATAGTCGTGATTACCCGAAAGCCAGCATTCGGGCGCGACCGGCAGGTCTTCCAAAAAAAAGATGCACTCTTTGGGTTGCGGACCGTACCCCAAGAGGTCGCCGAGAAACCAAAATTCGTCGGCACCTTGCTGGCGCGCGTCGGCGATGACTTGCTCCAACGCAACTAAATTGGCATGAACGTCCGAAAGCAGCGCGATCCGCATATTTCGAGATGGTTACCTCACGCATGGGCAGTATGTCATTCTGAACGGAGTAAAGAATCTCCACTCGGCAACGAGAGCTGCTTTGTCCTTCAGCATGACAGGGCGCGAATTTTATTGGTGTTGTCTATCAATATTGGTAAAACGATTCGTCTTTGGCGTAATAGCCGGGAAACTTTTCTTTTACTTGGTTGCGGATGCGCTCGGCTTCGATTTGATAGCGTTGTCTTTCGGCAGAATTCCGAGTGTTCCGCAGCTTGCGAATCTCTTGGGCAAAACTCTCTTTCAGATGGTCTCTCTCCTTTTCCAACCGTTGAATGGTGTTCGCGTTGTAATTTGCCCCCCAATAATCCAGCGCACGCGAAATTTCCTGATGCGTCTCTTGATTCGCTTGCAGCGCATTCCACGCTTTTTGACTCGAGGGTTTACCAATTTCTGTGGGTGGGGCGCTCAAATACGCTTTCGATTTGGCAAGACTCCAGTGCATACTGAGCGTGGGTACGAGTCCATCTGCATTTCCGTCCATAACTTCATGCGCGACATCTTGCGCTTTGGGGAATTCGCCATTGCCAATCAACGTTTTGACCGTCGTTTCTGCGGCTTGGCGGTCAAGGCGAAACTTTTGCTCTGCGCTCAACCAGCTCTCGATTCTTTCCCACTGTTCCAATTTTTGGCGCATGATTTGGTCTAGCCCTGGAATATCGGGCGCGGGCAAAGGACGTAATTCGCCGTGGTCAAACGGGTCAATCACGCGCAGCGCCTGCAGGCGATTGTATGAATCCAACTGCTGCGCGCTGGCGAGGGCTTGGAGCGCGCCTTGAAAATCCTCTTCATTGACGGCGCGCTTGAGATTCTCGATTGCATTATCCAATTCTTGCAGTTTGGTCGCCATCTGCTCGCGTTCGATTTCCAGCGCTTTGACCGTCCGATGTTCGCCATAATTCGCCATGCGTATCGAGCCCAGGATATTGTCCGCCTGGGCGAGATTGCCCCCGCGCAAAGCATCGCGCACGCGTCCCGTTTGATTGTCGAGAAATTCCAACTCACTCTGCATCTTGCCAAGCTCCAGACGATTCTGATGAACATTCTTTTGAGTTTCATCTTCGCGCTGTGTGATTTGCGCGTAACCATTCAGAAAATTGGCGATCTCTTCCGCCAGCGCGTATTTCTCGCGCACCTGGCGCAGTTGTTCGGTCAAAGCATCCTGGGCGGCGACATGATTGCGTTTGTCGTCATTCGCCGGACCGGTCGCTTGGATTTTTTTCAAAGTTTCTACGTCTACCTGCAGGCGCACCGCCGCGTCCGTTACTTGGGTTTGAATCGCCAGCGCCTCGCGGTGATTCGGATTCAACTGCAAAATTTTGATGGCGAGGCGCCAGCGATGACGCCACTCGTTGGGCGATAGCGCGTTCAGCTGCGCAATCAGCGCGGCGGCAATCTCGTCCACGCGCTGATGATAAAAAATTTCAATCTCTTTCGCGCGCCCGGGGTACGCTCTACTCAGCTCGTCGCGAATCAGCTGGGCTTGGAAATAATCTTCGGCGCTCTTGTCTTCGCCTAACCGCAGCTGTATCAGCTCTTTTTTCTCGGCGACCTCGAGCTCTTCGGTGACACGCTCGGTCTCGGCTTGAATCTCGCGCGCAAGCCCCGCAGTGACAGCCCCAACCTTATCGTCCGCCAGCTTCAAATGGTCGAGCGCGGTCCGATAATGAACTCGTCCCTGTTTGAATTCCACCTGCGCCAGACGAAGCCAGATTTCCGGCTCGTCGCGGTTTTTTGGATGCGCCACCAAGAGCCGTTCCAGCACGAGCTGCGCTTCTGTCAGTTTGCCCTGACTGAGCTGGGTGGCAACGACAAACATCTGACGAATGTGAATTTGGCGCCGAAATTCTTGCAACTCTTGATTCGCCGGGTCCCATTCAAGCGCGCGGTCGAGCCAATACTGCGCGCCCTTTTCATTTTCCGTGTCTGAGAATTTGCCAATGGCGGCGGCATTCTTGGCGCGCTCGCGATAGGCGCGCGGCAGGAGGCGCGTTTTCCATTCCTGTCCTACTCGCGGATTGCTCGCCTCGAGCTTGTCGAGTCGTTCTTCAATCTCGCGAACGGGCAGCGGTGACTTTTTTTCTAATTGGCGCAATTCTCTGACCAGCCCTCCCTCGTATTCCGCTTTCCATTCTTGATAGGTCTTGTCAAATTGTCGCTGCTGGGGAATCGGTCTTTCGCGCCACGGTTCTATCAATTTCAGCGCGGCTTCGATTTCGCCAAGTCTGTATCTATCAAGCGCGGTTTTATAATCGAATTCCGCGCGGTCCTTTTGTGCGACAGCGCTTGCTGCCTCATCGAGCCGCCTTTGCGCTATTTCTGCATCGTCGCCCTTGTGGTCAACAACGATGGCGAATTGTTTTTGCGCCTCTTCGTATTGATGGTCCTTGTAGCTCTGACTGCCGAGCAGAAACGCGCGGCGCGCTTGGATTTGGTCGAGCAAACGCAGCATCGCCATTGCCGCACCCGGTTTCTTGGCTTCTTGCTGCGCCAGCGTCTCTAGTTTTTCCAGCTCTGTCGGGTCCTCAATCGCGCGCGACCGAGCATGCAAATCGCGCGCGGCTTGGTCCACATTGGTGCGAATCTGAATTTTGTTGTCTAGTTTCACCAATTCGGGAAATTCAGTGAAACGCTTGCCGAGCTCACGCTTGAGCGCGGCGAGATCTTGCCCGGCTTGCTCGACATTTTTTTCTACGAGCTGGTCAATCCGCGTGACCTCCGCGCTCACGCGTTGGTTCAACCCTTTGTCCGCAATCGCCCGTTCCGCCAACTGCGCCGCGCGCGCATAAATTTCCGCAAAAGGTTCATCGCCCTGCGTCAAGTCGCGCACCGTTTGCGCTTTGGACAATGCCTCGTCATAATTGCCTACGCGCAAGAAATCTTCCGCGCGCACCAAGTCGGCGTTAAAGGCGGGGCGTGTCCGCGTACGCGCGATGTTTTTTGCCGTCGCGATGTTTTCGGCATAGGGGTCTTGCAATGCCAGTTCGCAAGTCTCCTGCCATGCCTTGCGCGGGTCGGGATTTTTGGCATGTGTGGGCGCTTCCAACAGCGCGCGATTCAATTTGTCACGCGCCTCGACTGCTGGTTCGACCGTATCTTTCAGAAAATCTTCAAGTGTCTTGCGCCGAAGGTTCTCTATGTATTTGAAGTTGACCGTAGCGTCTTGGATTCGTTTTTGGGCTGACCGCGGCGTGCGTGCCAGCTCGTCTTGAGCCAAGTGGTAATATTCTTCTGCCTTGCTGTTTTCATAATCGGTCGCCATACGATAGACTTTATCGTAGGCTTCTTGTGCCAGAATCATGCCAGAGGTAATAAACTTTCCGCCTGTAAATACAAAATTAGGCAGTTGTTTGAAGCCACGGTCTTTCAAATTTTGCAGTTCATCAAGTACGCTCTGAAACTGCCCTTCAATCATGCTCGTGACCCATGCTTGTTCACGGTATGCCGCTGCCTCACGCCGCCTCTTGGCTTCTTCGTACAGCTTGTTCCACGCGGTGACTTCCGGTTGCTCGTTCTTGTAGCTCTCGACAGTCCGAAACGCCTCGGTGGCATCTACCAGTAACCCGGAACTCCACAACTCTCGAAGTTGTTTGGTAACCTCTGCGATTTGTTCGCGCGCATCTGCATTGCGCTGCCAGATTGCAGACTGTTCTTGCCAGTTGCGAACACTCGGGTCATCGTCTCCGAGAATGGTCGTCAAATCATGAATCAGCCGTTCGACGTTGTTGAGATTTGGAAATTCCTCCTTGTCTTGGGCGCGCAAGTCTCTGAGGATGGGTTCGGCGGCTTGTTTTTGGGCGCGCCGAATTCCGTCTTCCTTTTCCTTGACGAGGGGGCGTTCGTCGCGTGTAGCTTTGCCGCGCGCAAGTTCGATGGTTTCTAGCGCGCGCAGATACTCTTTGCGTTTGGACAGTTCGTCTGTGTCTTGGAGCAATTTTCGTAGGTCAGACGCGCGCCGCCATCCGTCCAGATTGGCGCGCCAGTCTTTGGATAGTTTATCGTCCTTGCCCATCACACGTTCCAAACGCTCGACCAAATCCTGCGCTTGGGTCGGATTTGGCGCCGCTTGTTTTTCCAGCGCGCGCAGATCTCTCAAGAGCGCGTCGCTTGCTTTGGCTTGGGCGCGGCGCACCTCGGTTTCTTTTTTAGCGATTTGTTCTTTTTCGCCATGCTTGGCGCGGCGTTTTGCGTCGGTCAGGGCGTCGAGCGCGCGCGCGAATTCCTCGTCGTTTGCGAGTTTGTCAATGCGGGTAAAGAGGTCGTGGAAAATATCAGCGCTCATACTGGCATGTCCAATACTTGGATCTTTAAGCGTCCGGTTTTCCGAGCGTTCTTGTAGAGCTTGGATTTGTTTTATGATTGCTTCGAGCTGCTTGTGATATTCGGTCCATTCTTGGACATAACCTTCTCGGGGTCTGCCGTTCGGTTTGGAGATACGTTTGAGTTCGGTTTCAAGACGCGCTTTTTCTTGCCTAAACTTGGCAAGGGTTTGCTGAATGGATTGACCGTCATCGTCCAACATAAAGATCTCACCCCTGCTCAACCTGAAAATATTTGCTTAGCGATGCTCAGGCAGATAGAAACGGCTAAAGCAGCTGCCGCCGGGCCAATTGGCTTTTTCAATCAAACGAAGCCGGAGGGTGTACCACCCTGGCTCTAGCCAACGTTTGGTCTTGTCTTTTTCATTTGCTCGATAAAGCTCGATGCGCCCCAACTCGTTCAAGTTATTGCGATTTGGGACAGCTTGGTCTCCTGTTCTCACATGCGCGAGTCCATCGCCTGGTCCAAGCACATCCAGCTCATATTTCTCATGAACTCCTGTGATAAGCGCTGCAATACCTTGAACAACTAGCACTGGTGGCGCAGGATCCAAGATTGAGCCGTCGCGAGGTTCGGTAATCTCTCGCTCGCCTGCAACACAGCGCTGTGATTCAGGATAATTGGGTGGTTGAGGCACTGGCGGCGGCAATGGTTGGCAGCGTAAATTAACCGCTACAGGTGCGGTACTGGCATTATCGGGTTCAAGAATCCTGAGAGTTGCTCGCACTGTGCCTGTGAACCCCGGTCTGCCCAAAGGAACATCAAAGGGTTCAACCCGTTCTATGCGAGAGTTCGCAAAAGTGAGCTCCTGGATTGGCCCCATCACACCATTGTCTAGTTCCCACCGATATTTGATCGTCCCTTCACGATTCACTTGAATTTCGCCTCCGAACGAAAACATTTGGGGACACTTGTCCGCAAAATCAGGGGCAACACGAGGAGAAACAGCAAGCACTTGAAAGGGCGGTTGTGCCGGCGTATTGGTCAGTGTGATTGTTGGCGATGGTGTTGGCGTCAGTGTCGGTGTGCGCGAAGGTGGTATCAGCGTTGGGACAAGCGTTGCTTCTTGAACCTTCGTCGGCTGCTCGGTTGGGTTGGGTGTTTCGATGACCTCCTGCATGAAAATGCCCATCCATGCCTTTTCTGGCTCGTTACTTGCGCTCAACGTTTGCCATATCGTGGCAATACTCACAGCGAGTACGATTGCAAAGGCAAGCCCAAACAACAATCCTTTAGGCGGACTCCACTGTTTTCTCCAAAAAACGATCAAACGCAAACTGGTATAGGTCCATGCGAAAAACAGAATCATGATAACCAAGTCGAGTGCCCAGTATTCCAATGCAAGGTGCGGACGTGTCTTGTAGTTTTCTGCCAGCGAAACATCTACCTGTCCAGATGCTTGCCTCGCGCCTTTATCATGAACGAACAAAATACCGTTGGTCTTGCTTGTACCGCGGTTAAAGTTTTGCAGGTCAAATTCAATCGCATATCGCGTACCGAGCGCGTTGATTTGCTCGAGCAATCTTGAATCCGTATCTTGCAGTAACGCACACTCCAACTTGGTTTCTCGAATTGGCCGGCATATATCATCGGATGTATTGACCTCAGCAATGAGAACGACATATATCGGAACAAGATTATCTCTGGCGTATTCGGACAGCTGCTCCCAATCCTGTTTGTTTGTGGTCACCAAAACAATGATTGTGCGCGGCTGCTTCAAGATTCGCTGTTGGGGCGTGAGATTCGGATCATCGTTCTCATATTGACTCTTTATTGCGTCCAAAACATCTGCCAGTTTGTCTCCATTCAACTCTTCCAATGGAATGTCAGATAGGGCATTCAACAAAGTTCCCGCATCTGCCATCGTGGCAGGCGGAATCTTCGTTCCTGCTTGAAAACGTCGAACAGTAACTGTCGTTTCAAGAGTTGACCTCAAGAATCCGCGCTCGACCAAGTTTTTGAGCCAGTCATATACTTGGTTTGGCTGTTTCTGATTCACCGACAGGACAAACTCTATCCTAACTGCGCCCGTTCGAACGGCTGTTACACGAGTATGCTGAATCGGCGCATCGGAATCCTCCATTCTGAGGTAATAATCAAGTTGAGACGGAGCTGGCACAGGCATACCTGTGTCTCGATTCCACACTCGCGCTCTAACCAACGTATTAGGCAGCTGAGAGAGATCCGTACTTTCAACCGAAATACAATATTTGCCCATACATTCCGGCGCGGACGGGGTGGGCGTTTGGGCGCTAACGGAAAAATCTCCCAAATGGACGATAAGGAGAATTGTTGAAATAGCTGCGATGATTCTGTATGTCATAAGAATCACTAGATATGAAAAGGTCTTGGATTGTTTTTTGTCGGTTACTGCTTCAGCTAGGTTTTTTCCCTTGAGGCCCACCGGTCCGCGGTTGAGACGTATCACGATACCAATCACGTTGAACGATTCCAATTAGCGCAATAAAGATTATTGCCAAAAAGATGCTAATGTTTGTCAAGAGCCGAACGGCAAAGAGCATGGGCTCGCGTCCGCCTTGCGTAAGGCGCTGTAAACTTGCTCGAGCGTAATCTGGATGCGCAATCAACCCAATCCACAAACCGATGAACACAACGAGACAAACCACAAACACACGTGCTAGAATTTTCATCCGTCGCCAATCTACGGAGGTTGGCAGTCTTCGTGCTTTTGAGCGGTCCCGCCCGTTGCCGGACGCGGACCAGAAAAAATATACTGCAAAACAAAACGCCAATCCGGTCAGTCCTATTAAAACAAACGCGAAAGCAATCCCTGAAATGGGGACGCCGACTAGTCTCATGAGGTTTGACAAATTGTCCATATCTACTCAGACCGTAAAGCAGTCATCTGCGTTTTGCAGGCCGTTCATCCATGTTTGGAATTCTTGGGGAAATCCTCCGCACTTTTGATAATGTGTTTTCGCTTTGTCGCGGTAATCCCGCACTTGGCTTGCCCTTGTCTCGTTATTCGGTTCGTCAGCCGCACAGGCGCGAATGCTGGCAGCTTCGTACACCTGCGCCAGCAGAAACTCGTGCGCATTGCAGATGTCGTCGTGTATGGCGTAGGGCACATTCGCAATCCGCGCAGACAATTCCGGATTCTGGTTGAGCAAACCTATCAGTTCTGGCAGGCTCGTTCGGTTTATCTCCTTTTGCGCATCACTTGGGGCTGAGCGTAATGGTCTCAGATGAGCTTGAATCAAGTAGTGACAGTACTTGAAGAGATTCTTGACATATTCCGTATCGCCGGTGAACTCGCCGTTAAGTCGTCGAATTCGATCTTGTTCATTCAGATCCCGGACCGCCCCCCAAAGCGCCAAGCGAGCTTTGCTGAACCGCTTGAGGGATAACATGATGACACCCACGATGAAACTATTCTCCGGGTCGCGTTCATCCAGATCACGTTGATGGTATTCTTGATATTCTCCCCAAATTACGCGAGCCGCTTCCTCTTCATCGTTGGAACGGCTATAGAGCATCTGAAAAATTAGTTCGATAAAAGCCCATGGGGTGGGCAAGGTAAATTGTTCAAGAACCACTTTAGTTCTCCTCCAACAAATTCAGATTCCTTCGCCCTTTGTTGACTTTTTACGTTTGCGCGGCTTCTCTGAAGTTTTCAATGGGTTTGGAGCAAGCATGTGAGAAGACGCGGACTTGGCCATTGCTCCTTGCCGATTGATAAACTCCGCGAACGGTATAATGACCGCAACAGGACGCCCAAATGTATGAATGATGAAACTTTCGCCTCCAAACTGGACACGCTCTATAACATCCCTCGTTTTCGTACGCAACTGTGTCGAGTTGATTGTTTCCGGTTCCATGGACTCACCTTTTCCTTCCGAGCGCCCAGCTGTGCTCGATTCGTCGTCTCGCCAGCGAGAGTTGCGCGGATGCGCAGCTACGACAGACTGTGCCGAGTTGTACATGTATATTGACTTGCATCATCGCACAGTTTCGGGTAGAAATCGTTTCAATTCACTCTCGCGTGACTCTCGCGTAACTGTCACGCAACTGTCACACGCTCGAATGTCTATGCGTTACGCTCCATATCGGCAATCACTTGCGCGAGGCACTGGACCGCATCGCGCCGCACGCGGTAAAAGGTGCTCGCGCTCATGTTCAGCTGCTGCGCGGCGAGCTCGTTCTTGATTTGCTCCACATATTCCTTTTGTAGCACGTGATGGTAGCGCGCTTCGGCGGAATGATGTCCGCAGTCGAGCGACCGCACCTCCCCCATGGCATAGTCGAGCAATTGCTGCAACGCGCGCCCGCGTGCAAGCGCGGAAATCTTGCTCTTGTCCCCCAAAAGAAATTGCGTGAGGCAGTTGAGATTAGACAGGGGATGCTTGCTTAATTTGTCAATTTCCCAATAATGTTCTAACGCGTCCGAGACAAACGTGATGAAATCGGCCGAATTGATTTGAATGTCGCCCATCCTATTTCCCCTCTCGATGCGTTTTGATGATTGACAATTTGAGAAAATTTATTTATCTTGTAGCAACTGTATGGAATTGCTCGAG
>Ga0232064_100013_pt1 | contig 48324 bp, 36 predicted proteins | sample LAC_MetaT_8_FD_169130 | JGI IMG/M metagenome (GOLD analysis project Ga0232064, IMG submission 169130) | Metatranscriptome of anaerobic ammonium oxidizing microbial communities from anammox membrane bioreactor (MBR) in UC Berkley... | ecosystem: Engineered > Bioreactor > Anaerobic > Unclassified ... | reverse complement strand
TTGGCCTGGTTCCTGCGGCCATTATGGGCGTGGATGTGGTGAAGTTTCTGGATAGAACAGAGGAGATGGTCTATGCCTGCATGCCATCGGTTCCGATCGAAGAAAATCCGGGAGTCCTGCTCGGCACTATTCTTGGGATAGCCGCGGGTAAATTTGGCCGCGACAAGGCCACGATTATTGCGTCGCCGGGCATTTATGATCTTGGTGCGTGGCTGGAGCAGATGCTGGCCGGATCAACGGGGAAAGCGGGCAAGGGATTGATTCCAATAGATCGGGAAATACCCGGAAAGCCGGATGTTTATGGCAACGACCGCCTGTTTGTCTATCTGAGACTGGGATTGGCGCCGGATGCTGCACAGGACGAATTGATCGAAGCGTTGGAGCGTGCCGGTCATCCCGTTATACACATTGCGATAGACGATCCTTACGATCTGGGTGAGGAATTTTTCCGCTGGGAGATCGCAACCGCAGTGACAGGCTCGATTATCGGCATTAATCCTTTTGATCAGCCTGATGTGGAAGCGAGCAAGATCGCAACACGGAAACTAGCCTCCGAGTATGAAAAAGACGGTGCACTACCCTCGGAAACACCCATCTTCACCGGGGAGGGAATCAATCTCTACACAAATGAAAGGAATACGGATTCCTTACTGACGGTAATGAAAGACAATCACACGCTGGCAGGGTATCTCAGGGCGCATCTGAGCCGTTTCAATACGAGCGATTATTTTGCGCTGCTCGCCTATTTGGAAATGAACAAAGCGCACGAGCAGCAGTTACAGGCGATCCGGAAGGACGTGCGCGATGCCAGGAGGGTTGCCACGTGTATGGGGTTTGGCCCTCGCTTTCTCCATTCGACCGGACAGGCTTTTAAGGGCGGGCCGAATACGGGCGTTTTCCTGCAGATCACGTGTGACGATGCAGTTGATGTGCCTGTGCCGGGACAAAAATACACGTTTGGAGTAATCAAGGCAGCCCAGGCGCGAAGCGATTTTCAGGCGTTATTGGAACGCAACCGTCGTGCCTTACGGGTTCATCTCGGCTCAGACATTAGTTCCGGCCTTGCTACGCTACGGAGGGCAATTGCAGAGGCGCTACTGCCATAACTATCCGATGGCAGTTTATGGGGACACGGGCACAGTGCCCCGCAATTTATGAGAATTCAATATTGAATGCTGGCAGGAAAAAGGGGCGAATCACGATGAACAACAAGAAGCCGGGTGGTATGGACAAGTCGTGCTTGTCCGTGTTTTTGTAATACGGCTCAATGACTTGCACTCCCAATGCTTCGTTTTGTAGTATTTGTCCCGGTTTCAAAATGAGTGATTCCCAATAATATCGTGCAAGTTCAGCATGGACAAACGGAGTTTTTCCATGTCGCCCTGTTGTCAATATAAAATTTATATGGTGTGAGTATCTGGAGTATGACTTCGGAAAGGATATTGAAATGAGCGCGAAAAATATGGCAGCACCCGCAAGAGCGCCAGTGGGTAAGGTCATGGAATCGGAACTTCTCAAACAATATGGATGCGGACCGGTGCAGTTTGCCGGGACGGCTGACGGATTATACGAACGGCATCTTATTTTTGACAATGTTATTGCCCAGGAATCGACCGGCGCACGTGAGCGTTTTGAGGCCATTGCCCGTTCGGTGCGGGATGTGCTTTCACAGCGCTGGATAAGCACGGAGGATACGTATCACTATGTAAATCCGAAGCGCGCCTATTATCTTTCCATGGAGTTTCTTATTGGCCGTTCTCTGTCCAACAATGTGACGAATCTCTTGCTCAATGATATTGTCAAACATATTGCCGTGCAGAAGCATATTGATTTGCTCAGCATGCTCGAACAAGAACCTGACGCAGGTCTGGGAAATGGCGGCCTTGGACGTCTGGCAGCGTGTTTCCTTGATTCAATGGCCACGATGCAGTTGCCGGCTATGGGCTACGGCCTTCGTTATGAGTATGGCATTTTCAAACAGTCCATCAGGGATGGCTGGCAGTATGAGCAGCCGGACAACTGGCTGCGCTATCCCGACCCATGGGAAGTCGCCCGGCCTCTGGATATGGTTGAGGTCAGGTTGAACTGCTCATTCGAAATATGTGGCGGTTCCTTGCGTGCGATTAACGGTCAATCTTCCAGTCTGCTCGGTATTCCATATGATCGCCCTATAGTGGGATATGGCGGTAAAACGGTCAATACGCTCCGTCTCTGGGCAGCCGCAGCCCCGGATTATTTTGATTTTCAGCGATTCAGCAGCGGTGACTTCGTCGGCGCTCTGGCGGAGACGCTGACGGCCGAATCGGTCACACGGGTACTCTATCCGGACGACACCACCAGTATGGGGCAGGGGTTGCGTTTTATCCAGGAATATTTTCTTGTTGCCTGCTCGCTGGCTGATCTTATGCGCCGGTTTCGGCGCAACAATGCCGATTGGAGTACCCTTCCTGAGAAGGTTGCTATACAGCTTAACGATACACATCCCTCAATGGCGGTGCCGGAGTTGATGCGTATTCTGCTCGATGAAGCCCATCTCGGGTGGGATCAGGCGTGGGATATCACCCGAAAGATGCTGGCGTATACGAATCACACGCTGCTGCCGGAGGCGCTTGAAAAATGGCCTCTCGTGTGGTTTGAAAAGTTGCTTCCGCGTTTATTGGAAATCATTCTTGAAATAAATCGCCGCCTGCTCAATGACGTTCGCGTTCAATTTGCCGGCGATGAAGGACGCGCTGTGCGTATGAGTATTGTCGAGGAAGGAGATGTGCGTAAAATTCGTATGGCCAATCTGGCTATCGCGGGGTCACATAGCACAAACGGCGTGGCAGCGATTCACTCCGGGCTTTTGCGCACAGTGACGGCCAGGGATTTTGCCGAAATGTTTCCGGAGCGTTTCAATAACAAGACAAACGGCGTTACGCCGCGTCGGTGGCTACTGCTGGCTAATCCGATGCTGGCAAATACGATTACCGGCGCTATCGGCGACGGCTGGATCACGGATTTTTCTCAGGTGGATAAGCTCAAACCGCTTGCTGACGATAGAGGTTTTCGCGAAACGTTCCTCAAGGCTAAACATGCAACAAAGGTTCAATTTGCCAACTGGCTTAAATCAGCGAGCGGACAGACGGTAGATCCGGACAGTATCTTTGACTGTCAGATTAAACGAATTCATGAGTACAAACGGCAATTGCTCAACGCGCTGCGAATCGTGACGCTTTACAACCGGTTGCGCTCAAATCCCGGTTTGAACATGGCGCCGCGAACATTTTTCTTCGCTGGTAAAGCAGCTCCTGCTTATCATCTGGCAAAGGTTATTATCAAGTTTATCAACAATCTTGCCGGCACCATCGATGGCGACCCCGCGATGCGCGGGCGGCTCAAGGTCGTTTTTCTGCCGGATTATTGCGTTTCACTTGCGGAGCGGCTCATACCTGCCAGCGATGTTTCCAACCAGATCTCTACGGCAGGCTATGAAGCCAGCGGTACAAGTAATATGAAGTTTATGATGAACGGCGCCCTGACAATCGGCACCCGCGATGGAGCGACTATTGAAATGGCAGAGGAAGCGGGCGAAGAAAACTTTTTCCTGTTTGGACTGACTGCCCGGCAGGTAGCTGACAGCCGCAGCTGGTACAATCCGCGCTGGCACTATGATAACGATGCAGAAACACGCTCGGCATTGGACCTGATTTTCTCTGATCATTTCAGCCGATATGAGCCGGGTGTTTTTGCGCCTCTGCGCGACACCCTTTTGAACCGGGGAGACTATTACATGCATTTGGCGGACCTCAAGTCTTACCTTGAGGCGGACCGGAGGCTATGTGATTTATATGCCGACCGGCATGAATGGGCGCGCAAGGCCATTTTGAATGTGTCCGGTTCCGGAAAATTTTCAAGCGACCGCACGATTGCTGAATATGCCGGTGAAATCTGGCAGGTGAAGCCGTGTCCGGTACTGTGCCCGGTATAGGGCAAAGGCATGCAAAGGATGGATAACATGACGCAGCAAAGCCGCAGCCAGGTCATCCTGAGCAAAGGGTAACAAATTAGTTTTTTGAAAATTTCCGATAAAAACCAGGTATTACCTGCAGTAGGGGCAGGTTTGAAACCCGCCCCCAACAAGCCAGCATTATTCCTACAGAGGGTTTTTTGAAAACTAAATTTTTATAAAAAAGACGGATATTACTCAGTAATCTTATAAATGACACACAGGGGGGTGAATATGACAACACACGTGAAGCCGCTCCGTAAACGTGCGGCATGGGAAGCGCTTCAAGCCCACTATAAAAAAGTTCAAGCACTGCATCTTCGCACGCTTTTCGCCAATGACCCGGGGCGCGGTGAGCGTATGGCTGCCGGTGCAGCAGGCATCTATCTGGATTACTCGAAAAATCGCATTACTGACGAGACCCTCAGACTCCTTGTTCAATTGGCTGAGGAATCCGGCCTGCGAGAACGAATTGACGCTATGTTTCGCGGCGAAAAGATAAACATTACGGAAAACCGTGCCGTGTTACATGTGGCGCTGCGGGCTCCGCGAGAGGCGTCTATTCTCACGGACGGCAGGAATGTCGTGCCTGGGGTCCATGCCGTGCTCGATAAGATGACAGACTTTTCTAACCGTATCCGGCAGGGTGAATGGAGAGGCCATACGGGAGAACCCATACGCAACATTATCAATATTGGTATCGGCGGCTCGGATCTTGGACCGGCAATGGCCTATGAGGCGCTCAAACCTTACAGCGATCGCCGTATGACGTTCCGGTTTGTTTCAAACATCGACGGCACCGATTTTACGGAAACTGTTCATGGCCTCGCTCCTGAACAGACGCTCTTTATTGTCTCCTCGAAAACATTTACCACGCTGGAGACCATGACGAATGCCCGCGCGGCTCGCGCATGGCTGCTCAAAGGGCTTGGCGGAGACGAAAAATCCGTGGCAAGACACTTTGTTGCCGTTTCAACGAATGAAACCGAAGTGAAGAAGTTTGGCATTGATACTGTTAATATGTTCGGATTCTGGGACTGGGTTGGCGGACGATATTCCATGGATTCTGCAATCGGCCTTTCTACCATGCTTGCCATCGGTCCGGACAATTTCAGGGCGATGCTGGACGGATTCCATCAGATGGATGAGCATTTCCGCAGTGCGACGTTTGAACAAAATTTGCCTGTGCTTATGGCGTTGCTGACCATCTGGTATACCGGTTTTTTTGATGCGCATACGGTTGCGGTTTTGCCCTACGATCAGTATCTCAGGCGTTTTCCGGCATATCTTCAGCAATTGACCATGGAGAGTAATGGCAAATATGTTACGCTGGATGGAATGAAGGTTGACTATCAGACCAGCCCGATCTATTGGGGTGAACCGGGCACCAACGGTCAGCACTCTTTCTATCAACTGATTCATCAGGGGACGCGATTCATTCCCTGCGATTTCATAGCATTTAACGCATCGCTCAATCCTCTTGGTCAGCACCACGATATACTGATGGCGAATGTTTTTGCTCAGGCGGAAGCGCTGGCCTTCGGTAAGACGGCAGAGCAGGTAAGGACTGAAGGAACGCCGGACTGGCTTGTGCCGCACCGGGTTTTTGAGGGTAACCGGCCGTCGAACATGATCATGGCGGAACGGCTCTCACCCGAAATACTCGGTAAACTCGTTGCCCTCTATGAGCATTGCGTCTTTACTCAGGGTGTTATCTGGCAGATTGATTCGTTCGACCAGTGGGGTGTTGAATTGGGCAAGGCGCTGGCTCAGCGCATCGTCCCTGAGCTTGAAAGCAAGGCTGAACCTGAGCTTGCGCATGACAGTTCGACAAATACGTTGATCCGTCGCTATCGTAAAAGCAAATCATGACCGGTAGCCAAAGGATAAAACATTTATAACAGAAAGGAGTTTTTTATGGCACTTGTATCGACAAAGAAGATGTTTCAGATGGCCTATAAGAATGGCTACGCTATTGGCGCATTCAATGTCAACAATTTGGAGATTACTCAGGGCATCATGGCAGCCGTGAAGGAAGAAAAAGCGCCCGTTATTCTTCAGATTTCAAAGGGAGCGCGTGAATACGCCGGCATAAGTTATCTGAGGGCTATTATTGACGTTGCAGTAAAGGAAAATCCTGATATTCCTATCTGCATGCATCTTGATCATGGCGACACCTTCGAACTGTGTAAGCAGTGTGTTGATGACGGGTATACTTCCGTCATGATCGATGCCTCTCATTTCCCGTTTGAGGAGAATGTCAGGCTTACCAGGAAGGTTGTTGAGTATGCCCACGCCCACGGAGTGGCTGTTGAGGCCGAATTAGGCCAGCTCGGTGGAATCGAAGAGCATGTTGTCGGCATAAGCGCCGATGATGTACTCAAGCACCTGACCGATCCAAATCAGGTTGTCGAGTTTGTTGAAAAGACCGGTTGTGATTCGCTTGCTATTGCCTGCGGCACGAGCCACGGCGCGTACAAGTTCAAATCAGAACCGAAACTCGCTTTTGACGTAATTGAAGCAGTCGGCAAAAAACTTCCCGGTTTTCCGCTGGTGATGCACGGTGCAAGCAGTGTGCTGCCCGGGTTCAAGGACTTGATCAACAAATACGGAGGCAAAATGCCTGATGCGATGGGTGTCCCTGAGAGCGCTATCTCCAAAGCAGCCGGGATGGCGGTCTGTAAGATCAATATTGATACAGACCTGCGTATGGCGATGACTGCCAGCATTCGGCAGGTTTTTGCGGAAAAACCCGGTGAGTTCGACCCCCGAAAGTATCTTGGGGCGGCCAGAGAGGCAATCAAAGGTATGGTAAAGCATAAACTCTCTGTTTTGGGTTGTGCAGGAAGGGCAGTAGAATGCAGTTAAAAACATTTTTCTGACTCAATCTGCAAGGTTGAATCCGTCTAAAAGAAAAGAGATTTTATGGATTCGTGCTGCTAGTAGGAAGCCCGTATTTGATGAAGATAGTAGTCTCTGCCTTTGAATAACTCCAGGGCTTGATATCCCAGACTGGGGTTGGAGAAGGATCATGGGAATCTCTGATCACCTACACGGGTTGCTTATCATGGTATTCTGTAAGTCTCTCCTGACGTGCGAAATGATGCTGGATTCAACATAAGACTTAAAAATATATTTCCACATATGGTTTTTAACAAATCCATACTAAACTCTGTTTTGCTGTTCGTGAGTTTGATAATTCGAAAAACGCCTTTCCTGGAGACATACGGAAAAGGCGTTTTTTTATTCGTTAACAGTTAAAAAAAACATCATTCGATATTTATCGTGAGGTATTTTTTATCCTTTTACTCCTATTGTTGGCTGATGGAAATGTTCACGAGTACAGTTGATAGTAGGGGCAGAGGAATAAGCCAGACAGATAGTAAGTTGTTGGGTATTGATTCGCGATAAGATGAATCGAATTCGATGTTTGACTTAACTATATTTTTTCATAAATGTTGTTTAATAAAACAATAGAATAGCTTTGTGTACCCGAAAACCCAATTTATACTCAGATGGGTTAGGATACGAGGTAGATTCCAGACAATTCTTCGGAATACCATGATTGTCAAAATAAAATCCAGGAGTTCCTGAATCAACAAGGTAGGGGGCAGGTTTCAAACCTGCCCCTAAAAAACAACAGGATAGCTAAAGCGGTGAAAGGGTCTAACCCACTCCTAAACTCCACCACTGACAAATACCGGTCATCTGGTAAGGTATTTGTTCAAGAACGAGGGATTTGTGGGTGCTTCTGGATTCTTAACTTACCATGTATGGATCAGGGGTGTATAAAGACCTGTCCTCTCAGAGCCTTTGTGCACCATAATTCTTCTTTTCTGGTTTTACCTTATCACAGTCCGGGAGGGGATTATCATCGCAGTGATCACCTGTTCATGCTGGAAATCAGACTTAAGCGTTTGGTGGCTGACCGTGTCAAAAAAGGTGTTGAGTTCATCGTTTCCGAGGTATGGGATGTCATACAGCGCCGTGCGCTCGCAATAGCAACTTATTGCATAATCACGTAAAATTTTTTTCACAAGTTTTTTACATCCTACTTAGCTTTCCATGATAGGCGGGATTTGGTTGCTTCTTGCCGTGCAATCCTACAATAATGACATCATTTCAGGAGTGCTATTATATCCCGAATATACAGTGAGGATAACCCAAGTCTCTTGTGTCTTACTGCACGGGGAGAGAGGGGAGAAATCACTTAAATTACGGATTTTTCAAAAAATCGGGTATTGCATCTAAACGAATAGGATTTGCCAGGAATTTCTGGCAGTAGCTATCTTGCTAGTTTCGGCTACGGTGCAATCTCCGGTCACGGAAGGTAAAAAACATTGAAGGACGCTCTTTAAAATGGTAAATTGAACAATAGTGTACAGCCACAAATAAGTCCCTCTTAGGAAAGGGAGGGAAGTGAATTGTTAATGAACTTGCAAAAAAGAAAAGCTTTATGTGGTAATACGATATATTCATGCAGAAGGCTGTCTTTGTGAAAACTTATCATTGATAAAAGAGGATATGCATGGCAAAACGATCAAAAAAGAGACGCGATTTATCGACAGTTACTATTGGGGAGAACACCAGGACCGGGACAAGCGTTGCCTCATTGAAACAGGCAATCCTTGATAATCTCTACTATATTCAGGGGCGAACGCCGGAACTTGCCACACCGAATGACTGGTACATGGCCGTAGCTTATACGGTTCGAGACAGGATGTTGAGTCGTTTTATCCGCTCACACAAAGGCATTCGGAGCTCTGAGATGAGAATTGTTAGCTACCTTTCGGCAGAATTCCTGGTGGGGCCGCACCTGGGTAACAATCTCATGAATTTGGGGATTACCGGCCCGATGCGGGGGGCAGTGAAAGAACTTGGTCTGGAGCTGGACGTTTTGCTTGAGAATGAGGCGGAACCTGGTCTTGGCAATGGCGGTCTCGGAAGGCTTGCCGCCTGCTACATGGATTCCCTCGCTTCGTTGAATGTGTCGGCGATCGGATATAGTAATCGGTATGAGTTTGGCGTCTTTAATCAGGAAATTCATGACGGACGGCAGATTGAAAAGACCGATAAATGGCTTTCCCTTGGTAATCCCTGGGAGATCAGCAGGCCGGAGATCTTCTATGAGGTGAATGTCGGCGGGCAAACGGTGCACTATTTTGATGACAAGGGATGTTTCCGGGTTCGATGGATTCCACACCATGTGGTTAAGGGATTCGCTTACGACACGCCGATTCTGTCCTACCATAACGATAGGGTGAACATACTCAGGCTATGGAAATCGGAGGCTGTGGAATCCTTTGACTTTCAGGCATTCAACGATGGTGATTATTACAAGGCGGTGAATGAGAAGATCGTTTCCGAAACGGTAGGCAAGGTTCTTTATCCAAACGATGAACCTGAAACGGGAAAGACCCTTCGCCTAGTTCAACAGTATTTCTTTGTCTCCTGCTCACTTCAGGATATGATTCGCATTCATCTTATTCGGGGAAAAGGCATTGAGACACTCCCCGAGAGCTTTGCCGTGCAGTTGAATGACACCCATCCCTCAATCGCCGTAGCGGAACTCATGCGCCTCCTGGTGGATGAGCATTTGATGGATTGGGACAAGGCATGGCAGATAACCGGGAAAATGATGGCATATACCAACCATACCCTGCTGCCCGAAGCGCTCGAAAAATGGCCGCTGCCTCTGTTCAGCCGTACGCTCCCGCGTCATCTCGAAATCATCTATGAGATCAACCGCAGATTTCTCAATGAAATCCGCCTCAGAAATCCCGGAGATGACGGTCTGGTTGCCCGTATTTCGCTCATCGACGAGAGCGGCGAGAAGTATATCCGCATGGCGCATCTTGCTGCTGTGGGAAGTCATCGGATTAATGGGGTGTCAGCTTTGCATAGTAAACTTCTTGTCGAAACCGTTCTGAAAGATCTGCACACGCTTTACCCTGACCGCTTCGTAAATGTGACGAATGGTGTAACCCCAAGACGCTGGATTGCCCTGAGTAATCCGGAACTTTCGGCTCTGATTACCAGGAGGATTGGTGACCGATGGATTAAAAATTTTGAAGACGAAATCAGGAAGATAGAGCCCCTGGCAGATGATGCAGAATTCCGGGAGGAATGGAGAAGGGTCAAGCGTAAAAATAAATCCAGATTAGCTGCGATCATACAGGAAAGGACAGGTGTTGTGACGAATCCTGATTCGCTCTTCGACATTCAGGTAAAACGGATTCATGAATATAAGCGGCAGCATCTGAACGTACTTAACATTATCACGTTGTACAACCGCATCAAGAAAGATCCGGGACAGGAGATCGTTCCCCGCACCTTTATCTTTGGAGGAAAGGCTGCACCCGGCTATTTTATGGCAAAGCTGATCATTAAGCTGATCAATTCCGTTGCTGATGTGATAAACAAAGATCAGGATGTGGCAGGAAGGCTAAAGGTGGTCTTCTTCCCGAACTTCAATGTGAAGAATGCACAGCATATCTATCCTGCTGCGGAGATTTCCGAGCAGATATCAACTGCAGGTAAAGAGGCCTCGGGCACCGGCAATATGAAGTTCTCGATGAACGGCGCCCTCACTATTGGTACCCTTGACGGAGCAAACGTTGAGATCCGTGAGGAGGTTGGACAGGAAAATTTCTTCCTCTTCGGTCTCACCGCTGACGAGGTGATCGATCAGAAGGTGAAGGGTTACCATCCCAGGAATTATTATAACTCAAATCCGCACCTTCGGGAGGTTATCGATCAGATCCGGTCAGGGTATTTCTCGCGTGGTGATACAGAACTCTTCAGGCCTCTGGTGGAGAATCTCCTGAACCAGGACCCTTTCCTGCTTCTGGCCGATTATCAGTCGTATGTCGATTGCCAGGATAGCGTGAGTTTGGCGTATCGCGACCAGGAGCGCTGGATGTGCATGTCGATTCTGAACGTGGCGCGAATGGGGAGGTTTTCGTCAGACCGGTCGATACGGGAATACTGCGATACTATCTGGGAGATTAAACCGGCTAAAGGAAGGGGGAAAGCGCCATGATTGACAGAACGAGAGGTAATAGCTATCCCCTCGGCGCAACGGTATTAGCGGGTGGTGTCAATTTTAGTGTCTTTTCGAAGAGCGCGACCTCTGTAGAGTTGCTGCTGTTTAACCATGCAGAAGACAGCCGTCCTTCACGCTCAATTTTGCTGGATTCACAGAAAAACAGGACATACCATTATTGGCATGCCTTTGTCCCGGATATTGGCCAGGGTCAGATCTACGGATATCGCGTCCACGGTCTCTATATGCCTGAGCGCGGCATGCGCTTCGATCCGAAAAAGGTGTTGCTTGACCCTTACGGCAGGGCAGTTGTCATTCCTGAAAAATATAGCCGCGCCGCGGCAAGTCAGCCCGGTGACAATTGTGGCGTTGCGATGAAGAGCGTGGTAGCCGACCCTCGCATGTATGATTGGGAAGGTGATCAACCCCTGAAACAATCCTTTGCGCGTACGATCATTTATGAGATGCATGTTCGCGGATTCACGGCTCATCCGAATTCGGGTGTTTCTCCGGAAAAACGGGGCACCTACGCGGGCATGATTGAAAAAATCCCTTACCTTAAGGACCTCGGTATTACTGCGGTTGAGTTGCTGCCGGTATATCACTACGACAATCAGGATGCACCAGCAGGGTTTAAGAACTACTGGGGATATTCACCCGTCTCATTCTTTGCACCCCATCCTGCCTACAGTTCGGACAAAGACCCTTTGGGACCGATCGATGAGTTTCGTGATATGGTGAAGGCGCTCCACCGCGCCGGGATCGAAGTGATCCTCGATGTCGTGTATAATCATACAGCCGAGGGTAATCATGAAGGACCGACACTATCTTTCCGGGGGTTCGAAAATGATGCCTATTATATACTCGAACCCGACAAGCAATATTATAGCAACTATACAGGGTGCGGCAATACGCTTGATGCGGGAAGTTCCTATGTCCGGCGGATGATCATCGATAGCCTTCATTATTGGGTTCAGGAGATGCATGTAGACGGTTTTCGTTTTGATCTCGCTTCAATTCTCACCAGAGATGAAAATGGCCAGCCACTTGCGAATCCTCCCATTCTCTGGGATATCGAGACAGATCCGGTATTGTCCGGCGTTAAGCTTATTGCCGAGGCATGGGACACTGCCGGGCTCTACCAGGTGGGCAGCTTCGTTGGAGATAGCTGGAAGGAATGGAACGGAAAATTCAGGGATGACGTGCGAAGCTTTTTTAAGGGAGATAACAATACCGTTTCAAAATTCGCATCCCGGCTGTTAGGCAGCCCTGATATTTATGGACATGAAGAGCGGGAACCCGAACAGAGTATCAATTTCGTAACATGCCATGACGGGTTTACCCTAAATGACCTTGTCTCTTACAATGAAAAACACAACGAGGCGAATGGAGAAGAAAATCGGGATGGTAACAATGATAACCGGAGTTGGAACTGCGGTGTTGAGGGTTCAACGGATAATCCCCGGATCATACAACTTCGGCGCCGTCAGATAAAAAATTTTTTTACGGCCACTCTACTTGCAGTAGGAACACCGATGTTTCTTATGGGGGATGAAGTTTTGCGGACACAGCGAGGAAATAATAATGCCTACTGTCAGGACAATGAAATCAGCTGGTTCGACTGGGATCTGGTTGACAAACATGCCGGTATGTTTAGGTTTGTCAAATATCTCATTGCTGCCCGGCTGCAGCGTGATGTGTCTCTGGATGACTCAGGATTGTCTTTAAACCAGCTTCTTCAGCAGACAAAAATAGTCTGGCATGGAGTGAAGCTCAATCAACCCGACTGGGGGGCAGACTCCCACGTCATTGCCCTGACCGTGAAGAGTATAAGAGGCAGCTTCATGTTCCATATCATGATCAATGCGTACTGGAAAGATATGGAATTCGAAATCCCCCCTGTCTCTGAGTCTGAATACGAAGTCTGGCGGCGGTGGATCGATACCGCTCGTGAATCGCCGGACGACATCCTTTCCTGGGATGAAGCGGCGGTGGTCAGGGAAGCAGTATATCCCGTTCAGTCGCGATCGCTGGTGATCCTTGTCTGTTGGCTTGCGGGACACAGGAAATGACAAACGTTTTTTGTATTCATCCCTTTAAAAAAATTTTTGATGACAGAGATCTTTTCTTAGAATACTAGGGATACAACAGAGGAAACGTGCAGACGGGAGGATCCCGAAGGGATGACATGATTATAGAAAAAAAACGCACGATCATATTTAACCCCGTGGGGATGAAATAACGCAAAAATGAATAGCGCCATGACACCCCCTGCGGGATTACAGAATCAACAGTTTGTTCGCTCGTAGTGAATCTGAGCAAAAGTAGATGGAATAATCACTTTTTTCTCACCTTCACGGTTACATCGCGTGTCAGTTTTTTGTATTTGAATCGCACTACTGCCTTACCCGTCTTCTCGGTAGCGGTAATCGTAAACGTGGCTTGACCATTCTCGTCAGTCTCTTTCGTGGTTGGCGAAACCGTCACGAGTTTTTTGTCACCCATTATTTCAACCTTCACCAGACAGTTTGCCGATGGTAAACCATTTTTGCAGGTTAAGGTCACGGTTTCTTGCGCACTCGTCCCCCTTGCAAGTTTTAAAGACTCTGAACTCACGTTAAGTTTTTTCGGTTTACAAGGTTCTGGGGTTGGCGATGGGGTTGGGGTCGGCGTGCCTGGCGTAGCTGTAACAGTTGGCGTTGGCGTTGCGTCTGCGCCTATCTTTGTCACAAAGACATCATAATTACCATTAAAGCTTTCATCTATGGCATTTGTCGTTGGGAAATCGGTAGAGTATGTTTCCCCCGTCACATACGTATTGCCGGCGCTGTCTACCGCTATGCCAGAACCTTCATCCCAATCACTTCCCCCTAGGTACGTGGAATACAAAAGGCTTGTGCCCGATGCATCGATCTTTGTCACAAAGGCATCGTAGTAATAACCACCATTAAAGCTTCCATAATATATAGCGTTTTTCGCTGGGAAATCGGAAGAATTTGTCTTCCCCGTCACATACGCATTGCCGTCGCTGTCTACCGCTATGCTTTTACCATCGGGTGGCATGGGCAAACAAGTTTGTCCGTACCACCCCAAATATCGTTTAAATACAATGAATATTCCTATACATTCAAGTTATACCTAACGCAGCACGTCTGCAATCAAAGATAACCACTCCTCTTTCCCCTCCTTCGCAAGGGAGGACTTCGTCGTGATGGTTCGACAGGCTCACCATGACGGTCATCCTGAGCCTTCAGCATGAGCTCAGACGAACGCTTGTCGAAGGATCAGTCGAACGATAAAAGGGTTGTAAAAACTTACAAAAAAAGATGTTTTTACAGGGTAATACTATAGGATGAATTAAGGCGTTGGTTTTTACGTCGAATCCACCTTCACGCTACCCACCCCACAACCCCCTCCCGAGAGGGGACTCATGAGTGGATTCGCTCTCGCTTAATCCACCCTACCGCAGAACCGTGTGAATAAAACAAAAAAGCCTTACTGCAAAAATGTTTTCATAAAACATCTTCGGCAGTAAGGCTGTCTTTTTATCAGATGTAGAGACGTATGGCCATACGTCTCTACGCAAGACCCATTACTTTGCATTCCCTGTTCACTCAGGGTTTGCCCTTATCGGAATGTTTTTTGTCTATGTACCAAAATCATGCACATAATTACTGTTGAGTAAGCATATGAAAGCTAAAAAGAACAGTAGTGTCAAGAAAAAAAATAGATGCTGACGTTGTTGCTTAAATAAGCAATTACTACTAACTTTTTAAAATGGTGGCATCAGTATAAATATATGATAAGGAATTTCAAATCTTGGCTCCGTAGACGCTTTTGTGTTTTTTATGTTATCATGGCGTGGCGTTACAATTAAAAGAAATATTATTCCGATCAATTGCAAGGTATCATAATAGTTCCTTAAACCGCCCTTCCCTTGTAAGACCGAATGTCCGCCATCTTGTATACGGCTTTAATATCCTGTTTCCCCAAATCTTTTCACTCCCGTATCTTCGTCCATCACGTATCCTCATTCATCTGCCACATGAAAGGTGCATGTTGACGAATGGGCATCCAATCCTATATACTTTATCACACAGCCTCCTTTCTGAGGTTTTAAAGGCTTACCACCCTCATGAGTGGTCTAAAGCCCGTATGGTGTCTCATATCACAAAAGACTGTAAAGGAAAGAAGAGAATATGCCGGTAACGGATTATACAACTTACTGTAAAATGCCCGGTAGGGCGGGAGATGGCTATGAATCAAGGTATCTATATCACCAGCGCTGAGCCGCGGAGCGGCAAATCGGTTGTCGTTCTCGGGATAATGGAGATTCTTTCCGGACGGAGGAGCAAGGTTGGCTTTTTTCGTCCCGTAGTCCTGGACGACAAAAACCCCGACCCTATTACTGCCCTTATCACCAGACGGTATGATCCTGCGATTCCCTATGAAAGGGTATATGGCTGCAGTTATGAGGTTGCGCGGGAGATGATTCTCCAGGACAGGAGTGACGATCTCCTGAAATTGATCCTGGAGAAGTATCGTGCTCTTCAGGAGGAATATGACCTTGTCGTCTGTGCAGGTTCAGATTTTACCGGCCCGGCAACTGCCCTCGAATTCGACTTTAATGCTAAAATAGCAAACAATCTCGGATGCTTCGTTTTGCCTGTTGTTAAAGGGTACGGCAGGGACGCCATCCAGATTGTCAGGGCAACGCAAGGACTCCTGGAGTCGATCAAAGAGCGAAGCTGCGATGTGCTCGCCGTGATCGCCAATCGCGTTCCCGCCCATCTTGCTAAGGACGTCAATAACGAGCTAAAACGGGTGGTGCCTGCGGATATTCTTGTCTATGTGCTTCCCGAGATTCAGATTCTCGAGAAGCCGACAGTTGGTGAAGTTGCCGCGGCGCTTGGCGCTGAACGTCTGAGCGGACATGACGAGAGATTTAACCGTGAAGTGCTGAATTTCAAGATTGCTGCCATGGAGCTGCCCCACTTCCTGGAGCATATTGAAGAGGGGAGCCTTATTATAACGCCCGGCGACCGTTCTGACATCATCCTTGCCAGTTTCCTTGCCGATGCATCGAATACGTACCCCCACATCTCTGGTATTTTACTGACCGGCGGGATCAGGCTGGCATCTCAGGTATGGCGACTCGTTGAGGGACTGCGGCAATCATCTGTTCCCATGATTACCGTGCCTGCTGACACGTATACAACCGCCCAGAATGTAAGCTCTCTGGAGGGCGTACTCTCCTATGACAATCCGCGGAAGATTGCCGCGGCGCTTGGCATTATCGAGGAAAAGGTGAATTCGCGGGAGCTTATGGATCGCATATCAACAGCCCATTCTGAACGGGTAACACCGCTTATGTTCGAATACGAGATTGTCCGGCGGGCAAAATCTGATCGCAGGCATATAGTTCTCCCTGAAGGCACGGAAGAGCGTATCCTGCGGGCGACGGAGATCCTCAGGATGCGCGATGTCGTTTCGATCACCCTTCTCGGAAATGAACAGGAGATAAGGCAGAAAGCAGCCGGCCTTGGTCTTTCCCTGCCCGGTGTAACCGTGATTGATCCTATAAACTCTGCCCGGCGCCAGGCCTATGCCGATGCCTATTTCGAACTCCGCAAGCATAAAGGAATCTCTCCCCAGATGGCATATGATACCATATCCGATATCAGCTACTTCGGCACAATGATGGTCTATTTCGGGGAAGCAGACGGCATGGTATCGGGTTCTGTGCATACGACCCAGCATACGATCCGGCCTGCCTTTGAGATTATTAAGACCAAGCCGGGCTGTTCGATTGTATCGAGTGTGTTCTTTATGTGTCTTGCCAGCCGCGTGCTTGTTTTTGGAGATTGTGCCGTTAACCCGGACCCGAACCCGGAGCAACTGGCTGATATTGCAATCAGCTCTGCTAAAACCGCTCTCATGTTCGGCGTACAGCCGTTTATTGCCATGCTCAGCTACTCTACCGGAGAATCAGGCAAAGGAACGGAGGTAGACAAGGTGCGGGAGGCGACCAGAATAGCAAGGGAGCGCCGTCCCGATCTGAAGATCGAGGGTCCCATACAATACGATGCGGCAGTTGATGCCGGTGTAGCGAAGACAAAAATTCCCGGAAGTGAAGTCGCCGGCCATGCAACCGTATTCATCTTTCCTGACCTGAATACGGGCAACAACACTTATAAGGCTGTTCAGCGGTCTGCTAATACCGTGGCTGTTGGCCCGATCCTGCAGGGGCTCAACAAGCCGGTGAATGACCTCAGCCGTGGAGGCACGGTTAGAGACATTGTGAACACAATAGCGATCACTGCCATTCAGTCGCAGAACGGAGGAACTACCGCATGAGGGTAATCGTAATCAATTCAGGGAGTTCCTCGATCAAATATGAAACATTCGGTCTGAACGGCTTGTCGTCTGCATCAAAAGGGATTCTGGAGCGTGTAGGAACACCAGACAGCAGGTTGAAGCACCGATGGCTCAGTTCCTCCGGCACGTGGAAGGAGATTTTTGAGACACGGCCGGTTGCTGACCATCGTGAAGGTTTCTCCTGTATTTTTGAAGTAAGCAACCGGGCGCAATCTGGCAGTATGGAGACGGAGGTCTTCGCTGTTGGCCATCGCGTGGTGCACGGAGGTGAGAAGTTCAGGGAACCCGTGATCATCGATGATACGGTTCTCAGGACGATAGAGGAGCTTATTCCGCTGGCCCCGCTTCACAATCCGGCCAATGTGCGGGGAATTAAAGTGATGCAGGATCTCCTGCCCCGCGTCCGGCAGGTGGCCGTATTTGATACGGCGTTCCATCAGACGATGCCGCCGATAGCATTTCACTATGCGCTGCCGTATGATCTGTATCAGTCGGCCGGTGTCCGCCGTTACGGCTTCCACGGAAGCTCGCATCAGTATGTGGCAAAGGAGGCATCGCGTTATCTGGGGATCCCTTTTGATAAGCTGAATCTCATCACGCTTCATCTTGGCAACGGAGCCAGCGCGACAGCGATTGAAAAGGGAAAGAGCGTAGATACCTCTATGGGGCTGACGCCGCTGGAAGGACTCATTATGGGAACACGCTGCGGAGACCTGGACCCTGCTGTTCATTTTTATCTGGCGAGAAAAACAGGCAGGTCATTTGAAGAGATTGAAGGCATTCTGAACCGGGAGAGCGGGCTTACGGGCATTTGCGGAACGAACGACATGCGGGATATCCAGACCCGCGCCAACGGGGGAGATGCTCAGGCGGCGCTCGCCCTTGAAATGTTCTGTTACCGGGTCAAGAAATATATTGGCGCGTATTACGCCGCTCTTGGCTCCGTAGACGCTATCGTCTTTACAGGGGGCATTGGTGAAAATTCTGCTATCGTGCGGAATAAATCATGCGAGGGGCTGGCGGGCATTGGAATCATCCCGGATGTGCGCAGGAACAACGCTGCGGACAATGGTATCAGGGAAATTCAGACAGAGAATAGCAGGGTCAAGATCCTTGTCATACCGACGGACGAGGAGCGCGAGATAGCGAAACAGACGATGGAGGTTATCGAAATTGAAAATCGAAAAGACTCGACCATAGGGGATACAATGAGTAGCCACAAAGAACACAATGACAGAAAATGAAATTGCGCAGAAAGTAACAGGAATGGCAATAGAAGTTCACAATGCGCCTGGCCCTGGTCTGCTGGAAAGCGCATACAAAGAGTGTAAGTATTATAAAATTGGCGGGTCGCTGTTTTTTAAAGACGCAAGATTAGAATGTGGTTACAGAAATTGGTCATCGAAATAAAAAGCGTAGGCGTACGGAATAATGTGCAGCTTGCTCAGGCGCTTACCGATCTGAAGTTAGGGAATTACAAACGGGGATTACGGATAAATTTTAATGTTGCCAAACTAAAAGACGGAACAAAAAGGATAATCCATGGAATTTTGCGATCTTTGTGTAAAACTTCATGTTCTTTGTGGTTGGGCTTTTTTGGTTGCGGCGGTGCTGTGTTATGAAATACCGGGATATTATCATGGTACGAAAGATACAAGGCATGCAGTGGGTTATGGTAATAGCGCTGTTTGTATTGTTCATACTTCAGGGGTGTAGCACGATACAAAGATTAATTGCGCCCCGGCCTGATCCCCAGTTAGCTATCATTCGCACCGAAGTTATCAACTTTGCCGAAGTATTTTTTGATAAGATTGCTGATATGACGTATAAAGTATCAGGCCTTGCCGGTACACCACAGGCCCGTGTAGATACCGCTCTTTGGCGTATACATTACTGTACCAGTGCAATTCAGATCGCCACGGGACCGAATCCAAAGGCTAATTTGATCGACATGGTGACTATGGTATCCCTTGGCCGCATGGCAATGGAAGACGATGCCGTTGAGCATGTGCTCGGTGCCCACACCCAGATTCTGCAAAACACCTTCCGCCGCCTGGAACAGCAGGGGTGGGAAATTGCGCGCCGCTATCTTACCCGGGAACAGTTGAGCGAACTCAGGAAATACATTTATGCATGTCACGAAAGGTATCCGAAAAGTATTCTTGTAGGTAATGTACGCCTGGCGGAATACACAAATATTCGTGCAAAATCTGGCGTTAGCAAGCAAACGAACATGGGTTCTGAATTGATAGGCATCCTGGTCTTCGATCCCTTCAGCAGCCTTGATCCGGCTATCCGGGAAGTAGAGGCGCTTCGTGATTTTGCCGACCGCAGCATGTTTCAGATGGAGCGTTTTCCCATTATCATGCGGTGGCAGATGGAAATGCTTTATAACCGCATACTCCAGGAACCTGAAAGCCAAGGACTCTTTGAAGATATTTCCCGTTTTAGCGCGTCAACAGAACGATTTTCTCAGACAGTAGCAATTCTGCCTGACCGTATCACGGAGGAACGAAAAGATCTTTTCCGTAGTCTTGAGGGAGAACTATCAAAAATGAACGGCCTCCTTGGCCAATTAGAGCATACAGCCACCCACGTGAGAAAAGAAGCAGATGCGCTTACTGTAAAACTGTTTCGCTCCTGCGCTCTTCTGATAGCACTATTTTTTGTGGGACTGGTGATTTCCCTGGTGGCATATCGTCTGATAACTCACCGGATAATATCTGCCCCAAGACAATAAATGTCTGTAACCAAACTCTCCGATTCCGGCAAGCCTTCGATTTGCCTGTTACATCGATTCCATAATGCGTCGTTCCATATACGTGAAGAAAGGGTTATAGCGGAGACGCATTAATTGATCGGCAGGGACTTCTAAAACACCTTTTTCTCCCCGTGGTTCAACCATTCCTAAAATGAAAAGCCCCTTCTTTTTCAAGTCTTCCCGATTGCCATAAAGGGGGTCTTCGGGAGAAAATGGAATTGCTACATGTGACAGGGAATAAACCCCTCGTGGCCACTCAAGGTTCAGGGGTTCAAGGGTAATGGCATCGGACCCGGTATTGTGCGTCTCAGCAACGACCCGCAGGGTGTCCGATGTCTGGTTCGTGATGAGTGTCCATGCATACGGAAGTGAGGAAGCTCCTTTCTGGCTGTTTAAAAAGGCCTCGTGACGGTCTTTGATAAAGGGCTCGAGCGCAGAAAATCGATTCACATCGAAAAGAACCAGTTCGTGTCCGTTTGGCGCGAGCCGATTATACAGGTGTGTCACCAGCGAAGGGGTAAGAACCGTGGAATCAACCACGGAAGAAAACGTCTGAATAGGTGGAAGCCGTTCCAGTTTTCCCTTCTTCTTCAACTGATCGATCATTTTTTGTGTCAACTGTATCATTTGATACAGTTGATGGCCAGCAATTTTAGGAAACGAATTATACTTGAACGGGTCATACTCCGGACCGATGGACTCCCACGCAATTTTTTCAAAGTATGGGATAAAGCTCAGCGCCCGATGCCAGCCCGAGAACGCAGCAAACCGGGTGATGCCAATGGCTGGCGAGAAAAGAAAAAGCCTTTTGGGCTTTATCATTGATTCGTCATTGACACTACTCAGCGTGTAATAAACGGCGACCAATCCACCATTGGAATACCCGCCGAGGAAAAATGGCAAATCGGGGCCTGTTACAGAACGGACATGCTGCACCGCCAGATCAGTTGCTGCTACCCAGTCCTTCCACGTGACGCACTTCAGCATTCCCGGGATTGTTCCGTGTCCCGGTAATCGGGGAACCAGGACATAATACCCCTGCTGGTAAAAAATATGCGCCAGGGCTTTCATGGAATAAGGACTGTCCGACAATCCATGCAAAAGGAGAACGCCACCTTTGGGATGCTTGGGAGAGAGCTCGAAAGTCCTGTTCCAATTCTTTTCCTGACGGTCGGGATGGCAGACGGAACCGGTGAAATATCTGTTGAGAATGTGTTGATCTTCTCTGGCAATTCGTTGGTCAACCAGTACCGTTAAATTCTCGAAAAGTCGTTCCTCCTGCCTAAGATAGTCCTCAAAGGTGAAGCCAGGTTTCATATCTCGGGCATTGAATTCAGGAGTCAGACGCGTCGTGTGCCATATCTTTAAATCCGGCATACGCCGGACGTCAAAACCGCGAATCAGGATGATCGTGAAAATGACTGCCACCAGACATCCTGTAAGCGCTATGATCCCGTTAAGAATTCGTTTGCCACACGTAATTATGTTCATGCCTGTCCTCCAAAAATTAGATCCCCTGTAACCGTTTAGCTTTTTGAAAGGAATTTCCAATGTATTTCATGTGTACGGTAAGAGACGAAACATTTGCTGCCTTGTGATACACCCCCCCCAGCCCCTCTTTTTAGAGGGGACTTTTGCTCTCCCCTCTAAAAAGAGAGGATTTTGGGGTGTGTTTGATACGAGCAAACGCCTTGTCTCTTAGAAAGGGCAGCACCTTCATGTTACCGGGATTTTTTAAAAAACGGAATTGTTACGATCCATGAATTACCTCTGAATAGAATTAACCCTGTCAGGGATGACTCACGAATTTCGTACTTTGCCTGCCTGCCGGAGAGACAGGGGCAGACAGGGATTTTGTCTTTTCCAACATGTTCGGGTTAAGGTAACTCCCGTTTCATCCTCATCACCGTATTGTCAGAATAATTAATTACCCAGAGATCCTTACCGTCAAACGTAATTCCTAAGGGGCCTGCGCCTGCCTGAAAGGTGCCTAAGATAGCGCCATCGCTGATGCTCAACTTCATTACCGTATTGCTGCTATAATTTGTCACCCAGATATACGTACCGTCGAAAATAATGCCCCGTGGATTATCCCCTACAGCATAGGTGCCGGCATTTGCCCCATCGTGAGCCCGTAATTTCGTTACATTAGCGCTGTTAAAATTTGATATCCATATATTTTCTCCGTCAAAGGCAATGCCCCGTGGCCCGAAACCCACCCGAAAAGTGCCTAACGCTGCGCCGTCACTGGCTCGCAATTTTGTTACATCGTTACTGCTTGCATTTGCTACCCAGATGTTCTCTCCATCAAATAGTATATCACGTGGGCTTGTACCCACATCAAACGTACCCAATTTTTCCCCGTTGCCCGCACGAAATTTCATCACCGTATTTCCACTTTGATTTGTTACCCAGACATTGGTTCCATCAAAGGCAATTGCAAAAGGGAAATTACCAGCGTCAAACGTACCGAGTATCGTACCATCACTTGCCCGTAATTTTGTTATTTTGCCGCTGCTGGCATTTGTAATCCAGATGTTTGTTCCATCAAATGCCATATCTAGTGGACCGGAACTTACCGGAAAATTACCCAGCGTGGATCCATCACTTGCTCGCAACTTTGTTACCGTGTCACTGTTAATATTGGTAACCCAAATATGTGTTCCATCAAAGAGTGCCCGTACCGGATTTTTACCGACCGCAAAAGTACCCAAGATGTCGCCTTCTTTCTGCAGGGCTATTTCTGTTGCCTCCAAACGAATCGATGCAGAAAAAACACAAAATAAAACAAAGACAAAACAAGAAATATCAAAAAGAGTGCTGCGGGTTTTCATAGACTTCTCCTTCGACAGGGGGGTTTTACGGGTACACGCAGGTGCGAAGTATGTGCTGATATGAAATTTGAACGCTCTTACACCTCGTCAGCAAAGCTTCGACCCTATAACTCTTTAACCTGTTTCCACTGGATACTGCGGGATATAATTTCCCATTAAAAAGGAGGGAAACAGCGGCCTGTAAAAATTAAACAAAACATCATCGTCACCTCACTTTAGTTTCTGCGAAAAAAACGAATAATTGCAACAAGTATTACACCGTCCACAAAGGCTATTGCAATATTCCCCAGGATATGAAAGGCAATATGCCCGATAAGCTTAGTAATGCACCAGCAACAAGCCCCCCAGGAATCCCGAAGGGATGTTATGATTATAGCCTGTCACAGCACATCGCTGACAAATTTTCTTTATGAAAGCGGGGGGATTGCTTCGAAAAAGGCTCTCGCAATGACACCGGCCATGCACCTTGATGGCACATTACACGTTGTCATTGCGGGCACATCCGATTTGTTTCGTGTAAACTCCGCGAAGCAATCTTTTACTCGTAAAGAACGATATCCCCTGAAAAGGGATTATGAATAAACTTGCGAAAAAAAGATTTTATACGGTAATACGATATTGTCATGCAATTACGGTTAACCTCGTAGGGGTGGCATGGTACATTCATTATTCGTCTTATTTCACCCCTGCAGGGTTGAATATGGTGATGCGTTTTTTTCAATAATCATGTCATCCCTTCGGGATTTTCCGGTCTGCCCGTTTCCCTTTTGTTCTCAGAAATCGATTTTCATCCGCACACCCGCCACAACAGTTGTATCCACATTTTCCCTGGCCGGTTCGATAACCTGGAGGTCGGGGGTAATATGCAGCCAGGGGGTTACGGCAACATTGTAATAAAGCTCCACACCCTGTTCATCCTGTGTCCGCCTTTCGATGACTCGGGGGAGTTTGTCGCTGATGGCCAGATAATAATATCCTACCCCAAAGCTATCGTTATCACGACCCGGAATCATCCCTTTGCCCCCAAGGCCGATGCTGTAAAACTCCTGAACCGGGTTCACTTCGCCATCGGTTAACCCGAATCGGCCAAACAGACCGAATCCCTGGTCTTTCTTGCCGGGAGGCATATACAGATATTGATCAAAATCGTATAAGAACGATCCGTCATGACCCTTCCGTTCCAGCCCTGCGGTTGACTTGGTAATGATGGCCCCAATAAGATTGCGGGGATTCTGTTCGAACTGGATGCGACTCCTGTCGCTCCAGGTCCACCCAATACGCTGGTGTCCGGTAAGGCCAAAGGGCTTGATCATAAACTCGGCTTTCTGATAGATCGTGGTTCCTCTTTCGAAGACCGTGTCAAACCCGCTGTGATCTGCCGTTCCTTCGGAGTCAATCGCCAGAGTGGAGACCGTAAGCCAGTCGGCGGGGCGGAAAATAACGCCACCACCCAGTGCGACCAGCGGAAACGTGGTTGCCAGGGCGGCGTTGAAATTGAAAGCGGTATTCATAAATTGCTCAGTTTCATTGCTGGAAAAGATGTTTGACTCGCGCAGGGACATCCTTCCCGCCATAACGCCAACCCAGGGCGCCAGGAATTGCATGTAATAGAGGTTTGTCAGTGCGGTAATGTCCTTTTCCGGCTCCGGGAAGAGTGATGCCGTATTGACGGGAAGCAGTGCACCGGTTTTCAGGTTGTTGCTGTTTCCGTACCGGGTTTCTCCGCAAGCAACAAACAAACCGCCCGGCCACAAGCCCGCCTTGCCCGTGTCAATCTGCACGCCGTATCGCACGTTCCCCTGGTACGGGTAATCATAATCGGTTCCCCCCGCCCAGTTCCCCTGAAGCGTTTGTATGAGGCTCATATCAAACCGAATGCCCTTGTCCATCAACTGCTGACGGCTGCCAAACCAGTCTCCTGTCAGTCCGGCGCTATGCCACAGACCGCCGGTGTAATCTAACCAGGGAACCAGCCGGGGCATTTCTCCGGAGGGTTGACTTGTCGCTTTAACAGATTCTTGCACATTTTCTTTGGGAGTATCCGCAACGGAGCGGATCTCCCCAGCGCCTGCATCGGGCAACATCATTACTAATATCAGCACCCTTACCCATACTTTACAAAATGTGTTCACCACTATTCCTCCTTTCATACGAATGTTTCTTTTTTATGTTAAAAAATCTCAACCTGGCAGCCGCAGACTTTGGCCTGTGCCATGGTTTGTGTATCATGTTCAGCCCGTCAAGGGTTGAAGCCTGCAACTACCTTACCGCTGAGCCGAGGACGCTTAGTTTTGTCCGTCTGGTTTGTCTCTCTGATGGGCAGCCAATGCCCTCAATTGCTGCTCCAATTGCTGATAACTTGAATTTCCCGGGCAATTCTTTGTTAGCCTGACTGCATATTGCAACGCTTTTTCATGTTCGCCGCGGTCCCGGTGAATTGTGGCCAGAGAAACCAGTAAATCACGGTCATAAGGACTACGATTTAATGCCCTTCTGAGAACCGATACTGCCTGTTCTGACATTCCTAGTGAGTTTAGGGCAATTCCATAAACGTAGCTGTATTGCACATTCTCCGGTGCAAGAATCGTCGTCTTGCGTAAACGGTGCAAGGCGTCCTTGTGCTCGCCGGCCCGAATCATCAACAGACCCAGAGCGTGATGTACCGGTGCTGATTCTGGTGCAACTTCAAGGGCATTGTGTAAGATGATTCTTCCTTCTTCATCGCGATTCTGCAGGCGGTAAACATCTGCAAGGTTGATATACGCCGGGATGAAGGCAGGCTCAATTTCGATGGCTTTTTTGTACAAGGCTATCGCACGGTCAAAATCGCCGCGCTCGAGGTAAAGATTTCCCAGATTTATGAGCGTTGCCGGATAATCGGCATTGAGTACCTGCGTCTCTTCGTATTCACGGACAACAGCCTCTCTCTGCCACAACGCTGCTTTTGTCAGAAAGTCCGATGATACGGCAGCTAAGGAGCGGGCCGCAAGGGTGCGCACCAAACGCACAGGATCCTGCAACACCGGCAGCAGGAACGGAAGGCGGTCATTGCGGGGCAAGATATCTAAGGAGGTAACCAGTGCAGCCCTTATCAGCGGATCAGGGTCTTGCAGCATTTTCCCAAGTGCAGGCGCCGACTCTTTATCAGGAACGGTATACAGGAGTGAAATAGCGGTTGCGCGCACCATAGGCGATAGTTGCTTGTCTTCAACCAGCCGAATCAGCTCAACATCAGTGCCAGGAATGCCGCGTCTGGCAGCCCAGAAAATCTCGCCATAATGCCGTTCCTTCTTTGTCTGTCCATACCACTTTTGGAGATATCCAAGAGACCATTCCGGCGATTTGTCTGTATGACAATCGTTGCAGGTATTCGGCACACCCAATTTCTTCGATAAATCGGGCCGGGGGACGCGAAAGCTGTGGTCGCGGCGCTGATCGACAACCATGTAAGTACGAGCCGGCATATGACATTCAATGCAGTGCGAACCTGCTGAATTTGGCTTATGAAAATGGTGTTCACGCGAGTCATATTTTTCTGCCTGATGACACGAACAGCAGAGTTCATTTCCCTCCTTCCGGCGGCGGGTGCTATGTGCATCGTGGCAATCTGTGCATACAATTCCTGACCGATACATCCTGCTTTGCAAGAAAGAGCCATACTCATAGACCTCACCCCGAATCTGTCCGTCCGGATAGTAAAGATTCTCTTCCAGCACGTGCGGATAATGGGTGTCAAGAAGCGGCTTTCCGTGCACATACTCTTCGCTGATAACTCCACGGCGGCTGTGGCATCGGGCGCACATCTCTATCTCTTTCTGTCTGCGTTGTGTCGTGCCCGGTTTGTAGGTAGCCAACTTCTTATCGTACACCCAGGTTACCGCTTCGCCATGATCATCCTTCAGGCGAATCAATAAGCCCATGTCGGTGTGGCGTTGCGTATCCTCCCCCCTTGCCTCTGATTCAGCCCAGTCAACATGCGATGAGCCTGGGCCGTGACACGCCTCACACGACACATCAATTTCAGACCAGGTGGTATTATACCGGCCCGTGGTTGCATCGTAGTTTTTTTTCAGGTTGGTGGAGTGACACTCAGCGCACATATAGTTCCAGTTCTGTGAAATTCTCGTCCAGTAAAGCATATCATCCGGCAAAATACGTTCGTTGCCGTAGATATGAAACCAGCGTTGGCCACCCTGCTCCTTTGGTCTCGCATCCCAACACAGAGGCAGGGTTTGCACACGACCATCAGGGAACTCAACCAGATACTGCTGTAAAGGCCGCGCGCCAAAGGTGTATGCAATGGCGAATTCCTGGAATACACCCCCGTCGCCTTCGGTAAAAACAAAATACCTGCCATTCCTTTTATAAAACTTCGAGGTCACACCCAGGTGATTGAACGAGGTGTTGTTGAAATCACCGAGCACGGTTGCATCCGTAGCAAAGTCCATTGCGAGATCGTGGTCAGAGCCAAGATACTGTGCAGAGATGTTTTCATGACACGGCTTGCATCTCTCTCTGCCAACATACTGTGCGTTTATTGTTATCCGCGATGGAAATTCCTGCTTCGTTTTGTGACAACCAAGGGATATTAAAAGAGATATACATACAATCACAACCCTAATCATTCTCGACTTATCCAGCAAAGATATTGTCCACGGTAATGCCACGCGCCTGGTTACCTGGTCGCGCGGTTAACCTCCTTTTGCGCATCCTGCACCTGGGCGTCTGCCTTAATGTTTGCGTCGTAAACCTCGATCGTCAGTTTCGGAATACTGCCTGTGAACTGTGACTTGCGCTCGGAGCCGATACTCTCAACCACCGGTGTTCCGAGGTCAATACCCACATCAGCGGTCTCGTCCGCTGAAAACATTATGGGCTGTGTTCTTTCAATCCGTCCCTCCGCAACCTTCTGGCCATTCACGAAGATTGTGCCCGTGCCTCCTTTGCCCAGTCCGCTGCCGTCATAGGCGAAGTCGAACTTAATGATCGCCTTGCCGGGAGCGAGTGGCTGTGTTGCGGCAATGCTGCTCCGTTTCATGCCAAGCCAGTTGTAGTCGTATGCTGGCCTGCCATCCTTGACGTAGAGGGCCCAGCCGCCGAAGCGGCCACCCTGAGCGAGGATGGTGCCATGCGCACCGCCTGCCGGTACCTCGATCTCGGCGGTGATGGTTTTGGACATGTTCTTTACGCCCAGGAAGACGTTTTCCATCATGCCGGTCATACCCTCGGCCAGGGTTAGTGAAGTTCGCCCGGCCATCAGGTCAGGACGGCCGACCGCTGATGCCAGGGCACGCTCAAACAGCCGGTCATCAAGAGGCAGCACATGGTACTTCTCCGCTTCTTTCATGAAGAGCGCCTGCATCTCTGAAAGCTTCTTCGGGTTCTTTGCGGCGAGATCATTGGTCAGACTGAAGTCGGCGCTGGTGTCATACAGCTCCCAGACATCGCTTTGCAGGGGATTGCGTACCTCCCGCTCCCACGGCGCCCGGTGGATGGTGCGTGCGAACCAGCCGTCGTGGTAGATAGCGCGGTTTCCGGCGATCTCGAAGTATTGAGCAGTATGGCGATCTTTCGCCGTGGCATTGTCAAACGTGTATGCCATGCTCACGCCTTCCATAGGAATCTGCGGCGTGCCGTTGACCACTTTCGGTTCCGGCAAGCCTGCAGCTTCGAGAACAGTCGGCGCAACGTCAATCACATGGCTGAATTGGGGGCGGATCTCGTTCTTCGCCTGGATGCCCCTGGGCCAGGATACTACCATGCCGTTCCGGGTGCCGCCGAAGTCTGATGCCACCTGCTTCATCCAGCCAAACGGTGCGTCAAACGCCACTGCCCAGCCCGCAGCCATGTGAGGGTAAGTCTCTGGTGATCCCCACTTGTCGAGCACTTTTAGCATGTCGGGCACATCCTCACGTACACCGTTGAAGTAGGTGTATTCGTTGAACATACCATTCTCGCCACCTTCTCCACTGGTGCCGTTGTCTCCGGCGATATAGAAGATGAGGGTGTTGTCAAGCTGCCCGGTTGCCTCTACTGCCTTGAGCATCCGGCCAATTTCATGATCGGTGTAATCGAGAAATGCCCCGAATACCTCGGCCTGATGCGCGAACAGGCGCTTCTCGTCGGCGGACAGCTTGTTCCAGTCCTTGATCGCCGGAGGTTTCTGCGCAAGCTTTGTGCCTGCAGGAACGACGCCGAGCTTGATCTGCCGAGCCAGCGTTTCTTCACGGAGCTTGTCCCATCCCTGGTCAAACTTGCCTTTCCATCTGGCAATCCATTCTTTGGGCACGTGGTGAGGCGCATGCACGGCACCGGGTGCGAAATAGACGAAAAATGGCCTATCTGGCGTCAGGGCCTTTTGGTACTTGATCCAGGCTACCGCCTTGTCCGTCATGTCAGTCATGAAGTGGTAGTTCGGATCTTCCGGCAGTTCAACCTGGGCTACTCCGTCGAACAGAAACGGCGCCCACTGGTTCGTTTCGCCGCCGATGAATCCGTAAAACTTATCGAAGCCCTGATGGGTTGGCCAGCGGTCGAAGGGGCCGGAGACGCTGGTTTCCCAGGCGGCGGTTTCGTGCCATTTGCCAAATGCAGCCGTGCTGTAGCCATTCAGGCGCAGCATTTCCGCCAGCGGAGCCGTCGCATTGGGTATCTGACCCGTCGCTCCCGGAATGGATGTCGCCATTTCGGTGATGAAGCCCATGTTGACGGTGTGGTGATTGCGGCCAGACTTGAGCGCGGCCCGGGTCGGCGAACACAGGGCGGTGGTATGAAAGTTGTTGTAGCGCAATCCGTTCTGGGCCAAACCGTCGAGTGTCGGGGTGCGAATCGGACCGCCGAAGGCGCTCGTTGCGCCAAAACCCAGATCGTCGATCAGGATAATCACCACGTTCGGAGCGCCGGCTGGGGCATTGACCTCGAATCGGGGTGGCGGCTTTATCTTGCGTGCATCGAGTTCTTTGTACACCGGACGCTTCGGCTCCGGGATGGGCAAGACTGTACGATCGAGATTGTCTGGGGTTTTCAAACTGACGAGGGCTGGTGTCTTTTTCTGCACATCTGCGGCAGAGGTCTTCTCCTGCTCCGCCTGAGCAACCGGCTTTTCATCAGATGCGAGCGTATTCGCTGTCGCAATCGGCGCTCCGGCCCGTGCACTGGCGATCGTGATAACGCCCAGCGCCGTCACGGCTGCGGTAAGGATCAGCGTTCTCTGTACGTTTTTCATGATTCTCCTTCCTTTCGTTTTCATGGTTGTTGTATTCCCTTCCTGTTCTAAAGCAAACTGATTTGGTTACACCCGCCGGGGCAAAATAATCGATGAGAAAGGTTCCATTTTTCTTTGCTGGCGCTCGCAATGACATTTCATGCATATTTATTTAAGGCACTGACTATAGCAGATGCACTTTTCCGGAATTTTCGGCAGGTTCTATTTCCCCAGCATTCCCTGTTTCAGTGAATTATCCGCGGGCTTTTCTCCCAGCCAGATGGCAAACAGGGCTTTTTTAAAATCAAGCCCACGGATGGTTCCCATCAGTTTTCCTTTCATAGATACGGTCGTTCCTTCTTCCGGCGTGTAGATGATATCATAGATGTCCCCTTTTCTGGCCTCTTCTGTGAAAAAAGAATTAAATTTGTCAATGTTTTCCCTGACAGGGCCGAGATTCCCCATGGTGGCGTTAGAAAATCCTTCGTTCCATGCGTCAACCAGTTCTTTGCCGGAAACTCCGTCATAAATAAACTGCATCCGGATCGCCATAGGTTCATCAGCATGGATAATCTTGTTCGCATTACCCCCTTTTTTTCTGAGATAGAGCCCGCCTGCATAAACCTTAACGAAATATTTTTTGCGCAGTCCTGCCCCGTTCAAAATGAGCTGTTCCTTACCTGCCATGATCGTATCTGGCAGGTTCACGCTGCCGATTTCCTTTGCCTGTACTGGCGTTATCATTATCAAAGCAAAGAATACTACAACAACTATTTTTTTGATCATCATATATTCCTTAAATTAGACCTTTGGCGGCTTACCCCTCCCTGTTTCCCTCAGTTTACCGGGGAAACAGGGAGGCTTCTTTCTATACACAGCGTCATTCATCCGGTACGAATATGCCATTCCCGCGGAAGCGAGTATCCAGAAAAACACGGAATCCCGGGTCAAGCCCGGAATGACAGACGGGTGCAAATTTATGTCGCTATGTATAGAGGGAAAGTACAGAAGATTGAAATTACTACCTCCAAACGAACCGGAAAAGACAAAATCGTTCGACTGAGCGCTCACGACGAAGTCCGAAGCACAAATTCGTGAGTCAACCCTGACAGGGCTGAGAACCCTGTCAGGGTTAAGTATTCATACTATTTGCTAAAAATGTTAAAATTGACTTTGAAAGATACTACACGCCCAGTATTACCATGGCTTTAAGGTAAAGAATCCGCGTTCCTTTACCTGATAGTCCTTTGGCGTCTTGGTAAGTTCTACGCACTCGTTTGCCCAGTCTTTGATGATATCCTTTGCATGTCCCCACCAGGTGACCGCCTTCAGGTCAATGATACGCATTTGGGCTTCTTTGCGGTCGGCAAATATAAAAAGCTCCTCACCGGTCACGCTGTCTTTCAGCCTTCCTTCGATTGCCACGCTCGGCCGTCCTCCTGCTGCAGCCGACCCTCCTCCAACCAGTATTCCGGCAGGACCGAAAGCAGGGGCAGCCAGTCTGAGCGCGCCCAGAACTGCCTTGCTCGGCACCAGCTCCACGATAGCCAGCTCAAGCACTGCGGTTCGAGGTCCTGCCTGAGTTGCTAGTTTTACTCCCGGCCTCTCGTCTTTTTGAAATGCTTCACGAAATGTTTCTTCAGTATATTGAGCAAGTTTACGAGCGCTTTCCTCAAGATCATCGTTACCGGGATTGGCAGCCTTCCAACCCGTATTTTCCATGAGATAATCCGTGTTAACCGGTGCAATTACAAGGTAATCATAATCTTCCTTTTTGACGTCTGGTTTCACCCAGACCCTGTCAAAAGGAAATCGCTCCTTATGCGGAGCCATTTTTTCCGACTCTTTCAAAAAGCCGGAATCAGGCGCCGGGGCAGTTTTGCAGCCCATGGGGATGCCCAAAAAAGCCACTCCTAATAAAATGCATCCACAGCTTACGGCAATACGTCTAACAGTCGTTTTCCTTCTACTTATCATACGATTCTCCTTTCTTCTGAAAATGTATTTATCTGTTTTTTTTCCGGGAATAGCAACTGGAACTGCACGCGCAGCGCCCAGCCATCAGGCCCAATTGATGGATTTTTTAAATAATGAAATGTCTGTATCTGTGCATTCATTGCCTGCCAATCTTAAAAATTTTTCCACCACTACCACCTACAGGAACTACCCACTGTTCATTATGATCTTCCTTCCAGTTTGCAGTAATGATCGGGGAGCTGGTGAGATACCGTCCTTTGGGAAAATTATAATTAAAGAAAGGCTGCAAGAGTATTTGGTTCACCCAGGGTTTATCTGTGTTATCAGCGCTGGCAAAAGGCCACACGTTGTTTGCAAGAACGCCGAAGACCATAGACCCCTTCATGTTCAACGTGACGGCGGTAGGACCTGCGCACCATTTATCCTGACCTAGGATATCATCTGTTGCCGTGGGAAATTGAAAGGCCGGGCCTATATCCCAAATCAAACTGCCTGACTGTGCAGGGGATAAAAATATGCTCTGAAATATATCACCAAGCCCGAATGTATCCCCTTTGCCTTGTATCAATTCCGGCATTTGAATTAAAGGGACGATGGTACGGGAAATAAGGTTCCATTCCTGATTCAGTCTTACAGGTAGTACGGGTTGAATATTCTGGATGTTCTGTTCTTCGTTGTCGGGGCCAAAGTCGAAGTTTGTGTTGTTTTGAAACGGCAGGCTGATCAGATCGCTCACGGGATTTTGTGTTTTTCTCTGAAGATCGGCAGTTTGAGCATCATCCGAAATGCTTTGTGCCCGGGAGGTGTAAACAGTCAAAAAATTCAACCAAATAAGCATGCTTGTAAGAAAAGCCGTTAATGTGCGTCGCATACAAACTTCTTTTGTTAAGGTGGACTTCATAATTTTATTCACACAATCATGAGAGAATCGGGATTGGAATTTTCCCTGTTATTTTCGTATTTTTGAAAAATTCATTGTCATGATAGTTTTATACTTACGTCATTTAGTGATGTTACTATTTACTGATCATGCTTGTATGAAATCAGTATATATAAAGTGAGCGTAATAAATATACCTGCACGGTCATTGCGAGGGCGATAGCCCGAAGCAATCTCAAGGGTGGGATTGCTTCACTGTCGCTCGCAATGACTATAACGAATGCAGACCCTTTAATGAAACACTATACTAAAATGAGCGCCTCCCTGGTATTTTTGTATTTTGGAAAAACCCATTGCCATGTCATTGCGAGGGCGATAGCCCGAAGCAATCTATAAGGCATGGATTGCTTCGCTCCGCTCGCAATAACATGCGTTTACTGTAGTATTTTGAAAAAACCTATTCCTTTGTCATTGCGGGGGTTTTGTCCGGAGCAATCTCACAAACAATCATACAAATCCTTCCATCCCGCATTCGTGCTATTAATTAATTCTAGTTTCTTGGCCCTGGAGCCACCTTTAATTTGTTTCTCCCGGAATATGGCATTTTTCACGTCACGAAATAGTTCGTAGTATACCAATTTGGTCACGTTATACTTTTTTGTAAATCCTTCGACCTTCTTCTCTTTGTGCACATATACTCTTCTTTTGAGATCATTCGTCACCCCCGTATACAGTACCGTGTTGTTTTTATTCGTCATTATGTAAACAGAATATATTTTATCCATTAACCAGTACTTTGACTGAGTCTCGTGGCTTTAAAAGGAGATTGCTTCGGAAAAAACCCTCGCAATGACATTTTTATGCTTACGTCATTTGTTGATGTTACTATTTACAGGTCATGCTTGTATGAAATCCGTATATGAAACGTTCATTAAAAAGTCTAAAGCGCTTGCGTCAAAAACTTTCATATGCTGATGCCATATACCTTTATTTCAACTCCGCCAAAAGCTGCTGGAATTCTTCTGATTCGGCGAGTATCCGATGCGCGGCATCCCGCAGATCATCGACCTGCTTGTCAGACAACTTAAACGATGTTGGCATGCTCTTGAAATAGTGACGTTCTGCCTCGTCCCGTAATGCATCAAACTTTACCTCAACGAGATAAAATTTTATATCCCCGCAACCGCCAGGTTCCGTCGATATCGGGCCATCCCCGCACCGGTTTTTCTGGATCTCTTCCGTCCACCGTCGGAAACTCTCTCTCAGCAACATGACAGTCTCGTAATTATATCTCGTTACCGACACCGAAGAATATGCGCCAAACATTGCGGATATCGTCGGGGCTGTACCCAGGAGATTCCAATGGCTGCTTACTTCGGTCTCTGCATTAACAACAACAAAAACCACCTTATGGGTATTTTCGAGATTCAGATATTTCAGCGTATTCCACACACTCCCGAAGATAAGCACTCTATCAATGGCTGCTCTCAGGCCGAGATTATCAGAGACGCCGCCATCAACGAGATGGATGTATTTATGCTTCGCAACATCCTGATAGACCCCTATATTGCTTACCTGATGAAATGACCGGGATGACATATCATGTTCCCGCTGAACCTTTTCTAATTCCTCAGGGAGTGTATAACCACAATCGTTGAAGTAATTGTGTATGGTAATGGGAGTGAGGACAACGGGCACTGCAGATGATGCTGTTACGGCCCGCGCAACAGGATAACCGGATAAATCAGAACAGATCACATCAAATGCATCCTGATTAAATGCTACTCGTATGCCCGTTACCATGTCCGTTGCGTTGATAAGGATCATGGGGCCTTTCCTTGCCGCCATATCCTGAAAGGTTTTTTTCTCAAAAAGGATCTTATCGTAATATTCCGCGGCGAGGTCGCTCCGCTGAAAAAACGGAGAGGAGAGGCGCACCCAGTTATCAGGTCGTATCAAAATCCTCCGGACAAGGCCGCCCTGTACGTTCTTTTTCAGGAATTTTGTCTCGAAATCCTCAAAGATACGATCTCCAAAGAGGCCGTAGTACGCAGCCGTGAAACTGCCTCCCGACACACCAGAAATACCATCTACCTCATGGAGCAGCATCCGTTTTTGACCGTTTATCGCCACTTCTGTATTTCTCAACTCTTCAAGTACACCATACGAAAAGGCAGCAGCCCGTGTACCGCCACCTGAGAAGCAAAGAAACAAGAGCATTTCATCGGAATTTCCCGGCTGTCCCATGAACTTTCCACGATAACCACTATGAGGATCAACCGTTGCGAGGGGTTTATTGACGGGGTAATGCATGCAACCTGAAACGAAATAAACGATCATGAGAATACCAACACCCATACGGAAAGGCTGAAATATTTTACCCATTGCTGTTCTCCGATGATTAATGATGATACTGTTTCTTCGTTTTATTGTCGATCGGCCAGACTGGTTGTTCTCCATAGGCCGGGAGTTTAATAGCATTTTTACCCACCCCTCAATTCCCTCCCGGGAAGGGACTTTTATCACCTCTTGCAATCCTTACGCGCTGAACAGCCTGTTTGTTGTTGTTGACGAGACAATCCGATGACGGATACTACCCCGCGAATGGATCAAACCGGTTTGGTTTTCTAATCAATCCAGCCCTGCTCCCGGAATCGCATCTTGAGATGGTTGGCGATTTCCTGGGCTGCCTGCTGTGCCCTGCCCCCAATCTTGGCTTTTCCACTCGCTTCCCCGTATACCTTCATCCCGCCACTGATGATGAGCCCAGCCGGATTGGCCGTGGCAAGGAATGCGGCGGCCCCCAAAGCAGCCCCCGGGCCTTTGCTGCCACCAGCTTCCACGGTACCATATCCTAGTTTTTGCAGTCCCTGAGCCGTCATCTGGAATCCCTCAGCAGCCACCTGTAACTTGGACGAACCAGAGCCAAATCCGATGGTCATGCGTTTGACGGCGCTGCCCTCATTAAACGTAAGGAGATATCCCCGAATCACAATATCGTTCATCTGAGGCGTTGTTCTCGCATTAGCCCGCTCAGCCGGCATTCCCATACTGCGAATCTCCTCTACCAACTCCGCAGCAATTTCAGACCCTATCTTACGGCCGGTCTCGATCTCTTCGGTGGTTTGTGGTGTTTCGTGCTCGGCATACTCACCGGCAATTGAGGCGTCCGCCGGGACATCGCCATACGTGGCAACGAAGTCATATACGATGATGTGGTCAGGACGGGGAATCTTTCCGGTCACGAGTTGCTGTTGATTAGTGACCTTGGTTGAGGAGCAGCCTGCAAGAAATGCCAGAGCGAACAGACCAGCCGCGATGATTGGCATTTTTTTCTGGACCGGCGGAACTTCTGCGGGTAATTTTACGGGGGAGTTGAGCACCAGATGGTCCTGTGCGCTGTTTTTATTATTCATGACGGTTTCCCTTTCGTTGTGGTTAAAATATTAAAATAGATAATGTCTATGTATTCCCTTGAAAAGGCGGGAACAAAACCTTTAAAATTCGTGAATCCGTAAGTCAACCCTGACGGCGTTAATTTTTTTGGAAGATTCTAGCGTGGCAGACAGGCGCCAAAAATAACAAAACCCACGTCATCGCCTGATGCTGTTACTACGGCCCTGCCCGTATCCTCCGAAATCTCGGCCGTCCAACCAACACCATCCCGGACATTCTCGATCCCGCCATCCGCCCCTTGCAGGAATAATTTCCCATTGATGCGTTCCATACGCTTGATTATCGTATCGCGCCTGCCTGCAATCGGAGGCAAAGGGCTAATGGTCATTTTTTTGCAATCAACGATAAGAAACTGCGGCATTTCCATCTCCTCTGCCGTTACCATCCGGGATTCGCCATTCGGTGTGCATTCAAGAATGCTTTTTACCGAAAACAGGAGCGGCCTGGATCCGTCAAAATCGCCGGAATGGGATACCTTTGACACGAAGCATGCAAATAAAAAAGTTAAAATCACGAATTGTATTGTTTTCATTGTTTTCTCCATTCTCTATTTTACCGTATATCCTTTTGCTTCAAGACATGCGCTGTATGCGCGGTTATATTCATTGATTCTCTGATTCGTTTGGGATATCTGCTGTTGTTGCGCATGCTCTGCCTGTTTCCTCTGATTTCGGCTCCTTAGACCACCAAATGCGCCACCAGAAGCTGCGCCAATCGCAGCACCCTTGCCTGCATTTCCCGCAATGGCGCCAATGCCGGCGCCAACGAGCGCTCCTTTCGCCGCTCCTTTTACTGCCCCGCCAGCAGTACTTTCCTGACTCGCCGCTTGGGGAGCCGTAGATGCAACCATAGGGTCAACTCCTGTCTGTTGCTTTGCCCAGGAATAACACTCAAATTTATCCTTTTCCATCTGTTCCTGACTTTGGCCTTTTGCAGGGTAGATAATCAAGTTCTGGGCCAGAACAGAACTTGTGGCAAAAGTTGTCGCCAAAAACATACCCCATGCATACATCATTCTCTTCATCATTCTCTCCTTTCAAGAAACCTTTTTAGATTCATTAAAAACGACAGACATTTTATATATTCAAAGAATCGTACCGCGTTAGTTTTTTGAAATATTCTTTGTATGAATACTATTGTATTGTAGGGGCAGGTTTGAAACCTGCCCCTACACGACAGGTAATACGTTGTTTTTGTTGAAATATTTTAAAAAACTAAACTGTTGCAAGAAATCTATTTTAACTTTGCAATCTCCGAAGCAATTTCCCGGCTCAATTTTTCGAAAGTCCGGCCCATGGTTTCTGCCATCATATCATAACTATCCCCACGTATTTTTTCTGTACATTCTGAGGTGCGTGTTATGCACTCCTTTTTGCCATGATCGCCCAATATTGTCCAATGCGCCTTCATGGTAACCATATTACCCGGCACGGCGTCTAAATGGATTATTTCAACATGGACCCAGTAATTGACAGCGTCATCAGGCACCCGCGGATGAGCAAAGACACGGTCGGTCGAAAGCAGGAGAGAGAGATTTTCGGCAAGTACCAATGATATATTTTCCTTGAGAGAACCTGCCCACCGGTTAAATTCGTCAACCTTCAGTTCATTGCGACTGCTCCGGGTCACCATTTGCGACCTGTCTAAATAGTCAGGAATTTCGATGGAACCGATTCCTATCGTAACATACCGCATCGCATCCGGGCATTCCTGGTGCGACTCCTGTCTTTCCATTGAATTCAGGACATAAAAACTTGATGGCGGAGTACTCGCGCATCCCATTATGACGGCGAGCGCTCCCATCATGATAAAACGAGCAAGAAATGAACCGGCATGCTTTTTCATTGAGGACGCCTCCCTATAAAATCCATAATTGTCAAATATGCTTAAAGGGTTCACAATCAGGGAATATTCAGATTGATAAAGAGGGTGGCACGGACAAACTCCGTTTGTCCGTGTTGAGCTTGCACGACATCGTTTGTGAAATATCCGTGTTAAAATTTGGATAGACAACCCGGGTCTGATCATTGAAAGCACAGGTATTTAACAGTATTACAAAAACACGGACAAGCACAACTTGTCCGTGCCACCCCATGAGATTATGGTAAGTCTGTATTAAGTTTATAAATCACAAATTGTGAGCCTCTTGAGTATCGTATACCAGCAAAAACACGCCGGAAAAACGATTCGTGAGTCAACCCCTGTCAGGGTTTTAAACCCTGACAGGGATAATTTTACAGGTATTACCCATTTCTAAAATCCTGACAGGATCATCGGTGTTTTCCCTTGATAATGGAATCCGGATGTTGCTGCAGATACTCTGTTAAGGACTTCGCAGAGCGGGCCGCTTCGGAAAAAACCGTAAGGGTTTCTTCTGTTTGCTTCAAAGTGTCTTGCATAGCCTCTAGGGTGTTCTGGGTAACATCTGACGTTTTTGAGATATTTGTTATCAGGGGATCAATCTTTTTGTTTATATGCTGAATGAGTTTTCTCGCTGAATTCAGGGTAAGATTTGTCTTCTTAACAATTTCCTTAATAGGAAGATCCTCGATTGTCTTTGTTAATTCCTCAAAGGGAGTGGAAACTGTTGGAATTTCCGGATATTCTTTTATGAAACCAACATATCTGGCAGGCTTATCAGGAAACAAATTAAGGGCGATCATGAGTTGGCCGGTAACGATACTCTGCATCTGAAGTTGTGCCCTCAGTCCTCTTTCTATTAAGAGTTTTAAATTTTTCTCCGGATGCCGTTCCGTTACATCAGTCCTTTCGATTTTTTCCGGCTCAAGTTCAATAATCACCGGTATCCGGAGAGAGTCATCGACGGGGTCGTAAACCAAACGAATGTTTGTCACAGAACCTACCTTCACCCCTTTGAAAATAACCGGTGCGCCTTCATTGAGTCCCTTAATAGAACCCTCGAAGAATACCACGGCATGGAATGTCTTTTTCAGGAATTTGCCCGACCCAAAAATAAGCACCGCAATAACAAGCAAGGCTATGGCCCCTATGATAAAAGCGCCAATAAGTGTCTTATTTACCGGCTTACTCATGATTCCACCCCCTGTTCTGTTTTTTCTCCCCTTGTTAAAAAACTCATTACCTTCGGATCCTTGGATTCTGCAAGCAGTCTTTTCGGATCACCCGATGCGATTATTGTCTTTGTATCAGGGTCGAGAAAGACCGAGTTGTTCCCGATGGCAAAGATGCTTTGTAATTCGTGGGTAACGACTACTACGGTAGCGCCAAGACTATCCCGGAGTTCAATAATAAGGTCGTCAAGGAGCCGGGCGCTGACCGGATCGAGACCGGCCGATGGTTCATCAAAAAAGAGGATATCCGGATCAAGCGCCATTGCTCGTGCAAGTCCAGCCCTCTTTCGCATCCCCCCGCTTATTTCCGAGGGATAAAATTCTTCGAATCCTGCGAGTCCGACGAGCGCAAGTTTTAACGTGACTAACTCACGGATTTGATTCTTGCTGAGGTTCGTGTATTGTTCGAGCGGAAGCGCAACATTTTCTGCTAACGTCATGGAACTCCATAATGCACTGCTCTGATAGAGGATGCCAAACCGCCTCATGATGAGGTCTTTTTGCTGAGGGTCCCCCTCCCAGAAATTTGCGCCGTCATACAATACCTGCCCGCGCAAGGGCTCCAGCAGCCCTATAAGCACCTTTAAAAGCGTGCTTTTCCCGCAGCCGCTTCCTCCCATAATGATAAAAATGTCTTCCCTGTTCACCGTGAAGTTCATATTACGCATGAGCACATAACTGCCGTATCCCATATCGAGGTCGCGCACCACGATCTTTGCCTTCTCTCCGGTATTTTCTCTCTTCTCATTCATGGTCAAATGCCAAGTACTTCACAAACAAGGGTTATGATTGCCGTTGAGATGATGATGCTTACGATACTTGTTACTACCGCTGATGTCGTGGCAGTACCAACTGCGGATGCGCTCCTTCCGCACTGCATTCCTTTCAGACATCCGGCGAGTGCGATCAGCACGCCAAACACGGCGCTGTGAAAAAGCCCTACCCAGAGATGGGTGAGTGCAATTGCCGATTTTGTCTGATTGTAGTATTCCATAAAATTAAGATCGAGCATGAATACGCCCACAATCATTCCGCCTATGATACCCATAAGATCTGAGTACAGGCAAAGGAGCGGCATCATGAGGGCAAGGGCAAGCATGCGGGGCAGCACCAGGAATTCCATCGGTGATATCCCCAGGGTTTTGAGCGCATCGACTTCTTCATTCACCTGCATCGTACCAATCTGAGCGGCAAATGAAGCGCCTGTCCGGCCTGCCATGACGATGCCGGTCATAACCGCTCCCATAACTCTGACCATGGCTATTCCCACAATATCCGCAACATAAATCTGTGCGCCAAACAGCTTCAATTGCAAAGCGCCTACAAAGGCAAAAATCAAACCTACCAGCGTACTGATCAGCGAAACAATGGGAAGCGCCTGTGCACCGCTCTCCTGAATGATATTCATAAGGTCTGTACGGCGGAAATTCGCCTTTCCGCACAACAGTTTTCCAAAAGCGATCGATGACTCGCCAAGAAACGCAAACATCTCCTTTGATGTCCGTACGAAATCAAATGTTGTATCAGCCACCCCTTCAAGAAAGGTCTTTTTTCCTGACTTCCTGGTTATTCCTTTCCGCTGGTGCTCAGGCGATGCGAGGGAGAGCAGCTTCTGTACGCCCTGCGGAAGACCTTCCCTCTGAATCTCGATATTGCCCTGAATGCACAAGGTATTTGTTTTTATAAGGAATGTCATGAGACTGCTGTCCCATGCCGTCAGATCTTTTGTGTCGAAGGTGATTTTGCGGATGCCAGAGCGGAGATGTTTCTGAACTTCGTCAACCGGAGGATACTGTCCGAATATTTTCCACTCACCTGCCAGCCGGATAAGCATAGTGTCATCACGCAAAGCATGAAAACTGAGCATGGCTTCTGCAGGGTTTGTTATTGTTTTCATCGGATCGTTCTTCATTTTGAACCACGCCACCTTTGAGCCAAACGAAATTGCCCGGAACATAAATCCCGGGATTGAAACAAATCCGCACGACCCGTCGCTTCTCCTCGTCGTACGGCACCCGTTTCAGCGCTATTATTGCTCAAAACAGCATTGTCCAGTATAGAGCAGGCATTCCTAACATAAATTTCATTCTACAACAAGATTTTTTCCGCCTTGTTCAAGCGATGTCCTTGCGTGAGCGTCCAGACGTTACCTAACACAGCAAAGTTCACTAAATCTCCCCTATCGTTCGGCTGATCCTTCAGCGGACTCAGGATGTGCGCCGTGAATGGTGAGCCTGTCGAACCATCACGACGAAGTCAAGGAGGAGCGAAAGGTGGCTGTAAAAAACTTGTGAAAAAAGAAAGGTTTTGCGCGGTAATACTGCGGTGAACGTAAAAAGAACGTTGTTATTGCGAGCACATTCCGTATCGCTCAGCGCGAACTCCGCAAAACAACCCAGGCATTGGAGATTGCTTCGGGCTGCCGCCCTCGCAAGGACACCTGCACGTATTTGTTGTGTTTACTATAAGTTTCACTCATTGTGCAAAAAGGAGATCAAGGTACTTGTGCAGTATAAGAGAGGTGGAGGAGTAAAGATGGCAGGTCTGGCATAAGAAATTACAATGACACATGGGATAAGCCTTTTTGGCAAGAGCATTGAGGCATTCGAACGGGTCAGGTTGCATGACAACAAAGCATTGGAGGTCTTTGGGGGGCGAGTGAATGGCACAATAATAAACTCTGAAATTCCTATGCGTCCCGTTATGTCTTTGGTTGCAGGGTGGCATGGACAAACAGAGTTTGTCCATGCCACCCCGTAGCCCGCTTAAAAAAAGTAAAAATTCCGATATAATCAAGATGGTTTTTGGCATCAATTATTCCGTCTCGGTGTTAACGATTCTTTCTCCACTCATCATATCGTTTCCTCATTTGACGAATATGTTCTGGTATATGTTCCTCATACACCTTCAACCAATCGTCCAGAGTAACGGTTTCATTCTCCATAGAACCCGTTGAGTTTGACCAAACGGTATCGGGCAATGTCTTAATAAGGTTGTAGGATGCGAGGCGAAGTCTCCTGAACAATTCCAACGCATCCTCCGTGCTTTGCTCATGGTAGTGAAATGCTGCAGACCATTTGTCCTGGTCATAGGCTGCAATGGCTTTCCCTGGTTCGGCAATCAATTTTCTGCATTTGACATATGCGTTTGCCTCACTATCGGCAATATGGACAATAATTTCATGGATGCCCCAGCGATCGGGCGAAGGCTTGAACGACCACATCTCCTTCGGAAATTGTTTTAGGGCCTCCGTAAGCAGGGCATATCCCTCGCCGTACGATTCGATTTTTTGCATTCGTTCTTCTTTCGTCATTACCGTCTCTCCCATGGGGTATTTTATTGATAAGAAAAGTATATCACATTGATATTTTCTCCAAAAAATCTAAAATAGCCATCAAAAAACCTCTCGTCTCCGATCCGAGAGGATTGGGTAGGTTTACCCCTATTCGGGGCGATCCTGTGAAGTTTTCTTCTTAATTGTAGAAAGCAAAGCAGGCATTTGTGTGGCACAATGTCGCAATTTTTTAACCAAATTTTCCGGAAAAGTCAACCAAACACTGAATGCTGAAGAAGGGATGGAGAAGTCTGTTTTATGGCTGGATGCGGGAGCCAACTCAATCGATCTCAATCGGTTCTGCAATTATCAGAAGTAATAATAAAAAAACCGATCGGCCTTATCGCCCTTCGCAATAGAAGCTTTTCAAGAGATGTTGGAAGCAGGTGCTCGTGTGCCGGAAAATAAAAAACGTAAGGAAGACGTTGTGCCAGAAAATGAGTTAGCCGGTACAACCTGAGAAGAAAAAAACTAATTCAATTGCATCGGAATTTTCATTTTATTTCAGCGGGTTACCGGGTGGCACGGACAAACAAATTTTGTCCGTGTGATATATTCCAAATCCATGTGTATATTCAAACAACATGGACAAACAAGTTTGTCCATGCCACCCTGCAATCGAAGATATAACTTACTTCCAGATTAAAAGCAAAGTGCTGCCTGATAGCATGTGAGATTTGGAAAACGGGCAAAATGGTTTAAATCGTATTGGAGATCTGTTCTTTCTCCGGGCTAAAGGTATAAATAAGCCACTTTCCCCACATGGGTTTGTATACATGCTAATGCACTTTCTGGCCCACGAAAACAAGCAGGCGCTATCAGAAATCCTGAGTAGGAGTCACACTGTCGATAACCAACATCTGTCATTAATGACCTCCTTTCATCATCATACTGCAAGCATACGAAAGGTAACCGAAAGAGCGCCCAGACAACTTAGTTTTTTGAATTGTTCGGGCGCATCCTTCGTGTAACCAACAGAATAGAGCAGAGATGCTGCACCACACAAATGCCTGACCGCAAGTCACAACGGTATAAATCCCCCGAAGATTTTCAACGATGACGTTGTTAAGAAAGACGAGAGAGTCGCTAACGGGCTGCGGGAGAAACAGGGAATGCTTGCAGGTAATTTGTTTGCGACTGTATAATGCTATGATATAATTATGGATCAAATAAGTTTTGAACAAGTATCTTCGTGGACTTAGACTTGGGGGAGAAGCGCACATGAAGGGTGTGTGGTCATTCGTTGGATTAGCAATACTGTGTGGTGTTTTTTGCAGCGGAATTGATGCTCAAAAACTGGATAAAGGGGTGGGCCCGTACGGGGAATTTTGGAAACCAATTCCTACCCAAAGATACTGGGCTCCGAACTACTTTTATTCACCGCCGGAAGAGCCAAAAGGGGTTTATCAGGCGGATGAGTGTACGCTCTGCCATAAGGCATTAAACCCGGGTCTGGTCAAGGCATGGGAAGAAAGTAGCCATGCGAACCTGGATAAACTACTGGACTACCAGAAAGAGAAGCTCGCCGAAATAGAAAAAAACCTGGGAAGGAAACTCACGAAGGTGGGGTGTATCGATTGCCACGGCAAGGTTGGGGCGGAAAAGCTTGATCATGAAAAAGATCTGGCCATGCCGAGCCCTGCCTTGTGCGGTGAATGTCATAAGCAAGAATACCAGGAGTTCGAATCGGAAAAACAATACGGCATTCCTGACTGGAAACCCGGCAGGGAAAGCCATGCAAAGGCTTATGATGCCAATCTGGACGTGGATGTATGGGCTGCGGTAGATAAGAATATTGTACAGGGCTGTGATATGTGCCACTCCATTCAGCACAAGTGTGACAGTTGCCATACCCGCCACGCCTTCAGGGCTTCAGAGTCCAGGCGTCCGGAGGCCTGCCAAACCTGTCATAACGGACCAGATCATCCGGATATTGAATTTTACCGGGACTCCAAACATGGTTCTATCTACCTTATCGATGGTAAGAATTGGGATTGGAACAAGCCGTTAAAGGATGCGAAATATATTGCTCCCACCTGTCAATCCTGCCATATGTACTACAAAGGGCAGTATTCACACAATATGGTCAGGAAGGCGATTATGGGTGAGGGTGATGTGTTATTTTATGATAATGTCTTTAAAGGAATTAAACCGACGGATTATCTAAAGAATAGCAAGGAATTAATGTCTAGACGGGAGGCATGGATTGAGGTCTGCGTTCAGTGTCATTCTCCGAGGTTTTCCCGCGACTATCTTGACTCCATGGACAAGGCATCAGATTCCGTTTTTCAGTACGTGAGCGACGCCTACGCCACGATCAAATCCCTTTACGAAGAGGGTATACTCTCTCCTATGCCTGAAAACAGACCAAAAGCACCTGCACCCGTTGCGGAAAAATACCCTGATCTCCTGGGTGGTTTTTACGGAGAGTTCTGGGCGAAGAACGGAAATCAAAGCAGAATCGAAAAGGACTTTTTATATATGTGGGAAAATGACGCCTTCCTGGTCAGAAAAGGTCTGGCACACATGAACCCCAACGGTTTTACCTACATCTCATGGTCAAATTTGCTCAAGAAGTACGTGGATATACAAAGTGAAGCAAATACCTTGAGACGGTTAGCTGCGCTGGAAAAGAAGAAGCTGCGAACCAGGACAAAAACAAAAAACAGACAGAAGTAGACGGACAGGCCTCCTGAGCAAGTCGTTTTGAACTGGCTGTTCAAAGTGCATTTTCTCCAGAGGCGGGGCGAGATGAAGATGAAGGTTATGCGGGGCAACTATTCACGGGCCGAAGGCTTACAAAAGGGCAAGAAATCGCCGCCCTTCCTTATAATCCCTCCCATCGTTCGGTTAAGCATGTGACGAAGTCAGGGGAGGGAAAGCTCCCTTGCTTCTTGCAGGAGAGGGTTTGACTGGGGAGTATTTTTGCACCAATACGATTAAGAGAGGATATGGAAAATCTTACCCGATGGCATATCAGTTTCACGGGCATTGAAAGCGTATGGTTGCGTGTGCTTGTCCTGTGTCTGGCGATCTCTGCGCTTTATTTTTCCTGGCGCGGTATTAAAGCCCTTCCTTTGCGAAACAAACAAGCCGTGCTTTTTGCGCTCCGTTTTCTGGCAGTGGCGCTTTTTGTTATGCTGTTGCTTCAGCCGCAAATAGAGCAGAAGAAGGTGTTGAAGTTAAAAAACAAGGTCGTGTGTCTTATAGACAATTCTGAGAGTATGACGCTGAAAGGGGGAGATACGAGGGTCACCCGATTCCAGCTGGTTAAGAATTTTTTTCATGATAATGCATCGTTTGTTAAGGAATTGGAGAATAATTTTGATGTCGATTACGTTTCTTTCTCGGACACGATTAAGGAGATTACTCATGATGATATCGAAAAGGGGATTGTTCCCGATGGCGCAAATACCGACATTGCTCAGACCTTGAAGCTTCTGAAAAAACGATATGAAGGTAAATCTGTCAGGGGATATTTGGTTTTTTCAGATGGCGCTGACACAACCGAACTTCCTTCAGGCCTGGATAAAAATGAAATTATTTCAAATCTCGTGAAAGACCTGTCAGCTCCGTTTTTTACCTTTTCTCCAGGGGGAAACATGGACGCCAGGGATATTGCCATCAGTAAAGTTTCCTATGACAGTTTTACCTTTGTAAGAAGTCCATGGAGGGCGGATGTCGTTATAAAGATTCATGGTTATAAAGACCTCAGACTTCCGGTTACCCTAAAACAAGGAAACGATATTATTTCTTCGAAGATCCTGGATACAGGGAATGAAAGCGAACTTCATATTGATCTGGCATTCACGCCCCTTTCGACCGGCACCTTTCTCTATTCGGTCTCGGTTCCTGTCCAGCCCCATGAGGCAATCAGCGAAAACAATCAGGTCAGTTTTCTTGTGAAGGTGGTGCGCGATAAGATACGGATTATGCATGTTTGCGGTCGTCCGTCGTGGGACGAGCGTTTTCTCAGGCGGATATTGAAAAACGATCCTAATATTGATCTCATATCTTTCTTCATTCTGCGGACGCCAACGGATGTTTCCGATGCAAGAAGCGATGAGATGAGTCTCATTCCTTTCCCTGTAGACGAATTATTTACACAGGCGCTCGATAGTTTCGACTTGGTTATCTTTCAGAACTTTGACTATCGTCCTTATGACACGGCGTTTTTTCGTTTTTCACACTACCTGACAAATCTCAAGAGATTTGTGACAGAACAAGGCGGCGGTTTTATTATGGTAGGCGGTGACATCTCGTTTTCACAAGGGGGGTATGACGGCACACCTCTTGATGAAATCCTTCCTGTAAGCCTTAACGCCGGGAAAGATACAACGGACACGACACGATTAAAGGCAGTTCTGACCCATGATGGCCTGAGACATCCGGTGACGGCGCTTGACGTCAATTCAGACAGAAATGCTGCTATCTGGAAGAGCCTGCCGGAACTGGACGGATGCAATGTAACTTCTGAAATAAAGCCGGATTCCCTATCCCTGTCCATCTATCCGACGAAGGGAAACCCGCCGCTTATTTCGGTTCGGGAGGCGGGGCGGGGCAGATGCATGGCCATAACAACCGACTCTCTGTGGCGGTGGGGTTTCCTGTCCCCTGGGAAAGGCGGCAGTAACCGGCATTATATAAAATTTTGGCAAAATTCTATAAAGTGGCTCATCAAAGACCCCGCCTTAAATCCTATCCGTGTTATTGTAAACAAGGATACCTTCTTGCCAAACGAGGAGGTGCCTGTCAGGATCGATGCTGTGGGTGGAAACTACCAACCTCTGGAGGGTGTGCAATTAGACATAAACATTACAAACGAATTTTCCGGAAAAAGCATCTACTCAGCAAAAGGCGTCACGGGCTCGGACGGTCAGTATCGCTTTGTCGTCAGGCAAAATACAGAAGGGTACTATATTATTAAAGTAGCAGGAAAGAAGGAAAATGACGAGATTGGGCAGGATTATGCTATTTTTACCGTTGCTTTAAAAAACAAGGAATTTAAAGACACTTCGATCCGGCGGGATATCCTTGTGAGGATGGCTGAGGTATCCGGGGGGAAATATTTTGAACTACCCGCAAAAAATATGGGTGAAAAATTTTCTATTGAAAATCCGGTAATTGTTAAACTCGTTGGCAAAAGGCAAATTTCCCTGTGGGATAATGGTTATATCCTGATGTTAATACTGGCAGTCGTTTCTGCCGAATGGTGGATAAGAAAACGGAGTGGTTTGAGTTGAGGCAAAAAAGGCTTGCAATACCATATTCATTATAGTATATTTATTGTTTTTCTATGCTGGATATTACTCAGAAACGCTATTGCCGATAACGGGAGAGGTTTTGATTGATAATAGCGATGGATGGTCCTGCCGG
>Ga0232064_100001_pt1 | contig 140813 bp, 125 predicted proteins | sample LAC_MetaT_8_FD_169130 | JGI IMG/M metagenome (GOLD analysis project Ga0232064, IMG submission 169130) | Metatranscriptome of anaerobic ammonium oxidizing microbial communities from anammox membrane bioreactor (MBR) in UC Berkley... | ecosystem: Engineered > Bioreactor > Anaerobic > Unclassified... | reverse complement strand
TGGCCGCGCAAGAAGCGGCCCGCGCCGCCCGCAGCGCCGCGGATCACCAGAGCCACAGGCACGCAAGTCCGGGCCGCCCAAGCCGTTGCACGACGAGCAACCGCCACGTAGTTCACGGCGTTGTGTGCCATCGTTGCGCTGTGTTGGCGATCAGTTCTCGCCCGCTCGCTCCGTGGCTCGCCCGGAGGGTTCGGATGCGATCTCCAAGGGTGGGCCGTCCGGAGGCTCGACGCCCGATCCGCGGAGTACGAACACGACTGTCCACACGCACGCGGCGTAGAAGAGTGTCATCGCGCCGATCCAGCCGAGGGAGTCGCGAACGCTGCGCGGCATGCCGGACAGCCGCTCGGCGACGGGTTCGACGGCCCCCGCCAGCGCGGCGCACGCCGTCTCCGCCAGCGTCGATCGGCTTCGCGTGGTGACCGCCCCATGGTCCTCACTCCCAGCGACCGAACCCGAGGTCTCCGTGGCCGGCACTGCGGGCATCGACGGCGACGGCGGCGCCGATGCCGCGGGTGTTTCTGGCGGCTGGGCGGGCGGTGGAGTCTGGGGGAACGCCGCACGCGGGGCGGCCGGGGACTCGACCTGACCGGCGGGTGCGCTCGTCGGGCGCGCCGCTTCGATCTCGGCGACCTCATCCTGATCCAGGAGTTCGTCCGTGAGTGCCGCGAGTTGTTGGTCGAGCGCCTCGATGCGTGCATCCGACGGCGCATCGTTCGACTCGCGCGCCGTCGGTGTCGCCCCCCCCTTCTCGGTCGGCGACTCGGCCTCGAGCCGGCTCAGCAGGGTGTCCACCTGGCGCTGGAGATCGTCCGTGCCGGCGGGCTGATCCTGAAGGGTCGTGGGTTGTTCGGGCATCCGGGAGGCTCCCCCTCGATGATCGGTCCTCTCGGGCCGGGACTCAAGGGGCATTCGGTGGCCACCCCGGCCGAGGCCCTCTACGCTGGGTTTCGGCCGCAGGAAACGCACGAACCCCCCACCTCCCCTCGCGGCCGTGAGCGGGGCGAGCATGCACAGGGTCTTTCTCCGCGAAGACGGGCCGGCAACCGACGGCGTGCTGACCATCGCCGGCGAAGAGGCCCGCCACGCGCTGCGGGTCAAGCGGCTGGCACCGGGCGATCCGGTGGAACTGCTCGACGGCGAAGGGGCGGTTCACTCGGCCCGCGTCGAGGCCTTCGACAAGCAAGGCCGCGGCGAGTGGATCATGCGGGTTCGGGTCGAGCGAACGGATCGGCGGCCGCCGATCGTGCCGGCCGTCCACGCGGTGGTGGCCGCGCCGAAGGGTCCGCACCTCGACGAGATGATCTCACAGTTGAGCCAGGTGGGCGCGGCGTCGTGGTCGCCGCTCCGCAGCGAGCGCAGCATCTCGGAACCGGGCGACAAGCGGCTCGACCGGCTGCGGCGGATCGCCGAGGAATCGTCGAAGCAGTGCGGTCGGGCATGGGCGCTGGGTATCGGGGCGTTGATGGCGCTTGACGAGGCGATCTCGCCCGCCTCGGCGATCGTGATGGCGGACCCGGATGCGGAGACCTACAGGCCGACGCACAGCCCTGAAATCCGCCTGCTCGTCGGTCCCGAAGGGGGCTGGAGCCAGCGCGAACTGGAGCGGGCGTACGGGGCCGGTGTGCAGGTCGCCCGCTTCGGCCCGCACGCCATGCGGTTGGAGACGGCGGCGGTGGTCGCGACGGCGGTCATTCTCGAACTGGAGCGGAACCACCCGGAAGCCCGCAGCGCACTGCCGGGCGACCTGTAACAGAGAGGCAGGCCGCGGACTGGCAAGAGCGTCCGACGGTCGGACAAGGAGGGCACGATGCGCAGGGGAACCATAACGATCGCGAGCGTGACGACGGCGTTGCTCTGCGGCTCGGCGCTCGCACAGCCGCGGCTGGATGACGAGCACAAGCGACTGGCGCAGGAGGTCGCGACGAAAGCCATCGAGTACATGCGAGCGAAGCAGGATGCCGAGTCCGGCGGATGGAGCGTCGCCCCCCCCGGCAGGCAGTTGCCCGCGATCACCGCGCTCGTGGTCAACGGCCTGCGGCTCAACGGCGTGCCGAACGACGATCCGGCCGTGCGGCGCGGCGTCGAGTTCCTGCTCGCGCACCGCAAACCGGACGGCGGCATCTACGACACACTGCTGCCCTCGTACAACACGGCGTGTGCGCTCTCCGCCCTGGCAGGGATCGATGATCCGATGGCCCGTGACGCGATCGAGCCGGCTCAGCGGTTCCTCGTCAGCCTCCAGTGGTCCGAGGAGTCGGGCGACAACCCGACCGTCGCTCGCGTCGGGCCGGACAACCCCTTCTACGGCGGCATCGGGTACGGGCAGCACGGACGGCCGGACCTCTCCAACCTCGGCCTGGCGCTACAGGGACTCAAGGACTCCGGGCTGGACCAGGACTCGCCCGCCTTCAAGCGGGCCATCGTCTTCCTGTCGCGCCTCCAGATGGTGGACGAGATCAACGACATGCCCTACGCCGACGGCTCCGAGCAGGGCGGGTTCATCTACGCCACCGGCCCCGACGCCGCCCACCCGACCATCGGCGAGTCGAAGGCGGGCGAGATCGTCGAGACGCTGCCGGACGGCACGAAGGTCAGCCGCCTGCGGGCGTACGGGTCGATGACGTACACCGGGTTCAAGAGTTACGTCTACGCGGGATTGCCGCACGACGACGAGCGAGTGCGGGCCGCGCTGGAGTGGCTGCGCCGGAACTACTCCCTAGACGAGAATCCCGGCCTGGGACCGGAAGGCCTGTACTACTACTACGTGGTGATGGCCCGGGCGCTCGACGCCTGGGGCGAGCCGACGATCGAGGTCGCGAGCGAGAACGGACGCGAGGAGTCGCGCCTTTGGGCGGAGGATCTCGTGCGCACGCTCGCGGCGCTCCAGGAGCCTGACGGCTCGTTCCGGCCCATCGCCGCTCGGTGGATGGAGGGCGACCCCGAACTCATCACGGCATACGCGCTGGTCGCGCTCGGCGCGGCCCGGGGCGGACAGGTAGACTGACCCCGCACCACACCCACACTCGAAAGGCACCCGATGACGACCGCCCCGGCTCACTACACGCAACTCACGACGCACCTGCGCGAGGCCGCGACGCTCGAATCCGTCGCTCAACTGCTGGGATGGGACCAGGAGACCTACATGCCCCCGGCCGGAGCGGCGACTCGGGCCGAGCAGTCCGCCTCGCTGGCGTCGATCGTCCATCAGCGCCGCACGGACCCCCGCATCGGCGACCTGATCGCGGCGTGCGAAAGCGACCCGTCGATCACGGCCGACGGGGACAGCCCGCGGGCGCGCAACGTGCGCGAGGCTCGACGGGCCTTCGACAAAGCGACGAAACTGCCCTCCGACCTCGTCGCGGAACTCGCTCGCGTGGGCAGCCAGTCGCAGCAGGTCTGGAAGGAAGCCCGCGAGAAGAACGACTTCGCCATGTTCGCTCCCTGGCTGGAGAGGATGTTCAGCCTGTCGCGGCGCAAGGCCGAGTGCTACGGCGTGCCGCAGGGCGGCGAGTTGTACGACGCCCTGATCGACGACTACGAGCCGGGGGCGCGCGCCGCGGACATCGAACGCGTCTTCACGCCACTGGCGGACAGGCTCAGCACGCTCGTGCAGGAACTGCAGGACTCGGGGCACGCCCCGTCGGACGCCCCCACGCGAGTGAAGATCGATGCGGCGCGGCAGCACGAGTTCGGGACGTTCGTCATCAAGGCGCTCGGCTTCGACACCAACGCCGGGCGGCTCGACGTCACCACGCACCCGTTCTGCTCCGGCATCGCGCCGGGCGACACGCGACTCACCACCCGCTACCGCGAGGAGCGGTTCACCGACGCGCTCTACGGCACGATGCACGAGTGCGGGCACGGGCTGTACGAGCAGGGGCTGCCGAAGGCCGACCACTTCGGCGAGCCGCTGGGCGACTCGATCTCGCTGGGCATCCACGAGAGCCAGTCCCGCATGTGGGAGAACTTCGTCGGGCGGTCGCGGTCGTTCTGGGAGTGGGCGCTGCCGCACGCGAAGCGCGTCCTCGGCCCGGCCCTCGACCCCTTCAGCGTGGACGACCTCTACCGGGCCGTCAACCGCAGCGAGCGTTCGTTCATCCGCGTCGAGGCGGACGAGTCCACCTACAACCTGCACGTGATGCTCCGATTCGGCATCGAGCGGTCGCTGCTGCGGGGCGATCTCACGCCGCGCGACGTGCCGGGCGCGTGGAACGAACGCTTCGAGCGGCTCCTGGGCGTGAAGGTGCCCGACGACCGGCGCGGCTGCCTCCAGGACGTCCACTGGAGTTTCGGCCTGATCGGCTACTTCCCGACCTACACGCTCGGGAACCTGCACGCCGCGCAGATGTGGGAGAAGATCAGGACCGACCTGCCCACGCTGGAGGCGGACATGGCCCGGGGCGAGTTCGCGCCGCTGCTCGCCTGGCTGCGCACGAACGTGCACGCCCACGGCAAGCGCTGGCGCGCCGATGAGTTGTGCACCCGGATCACGGGCAAGCCGCTCTCGGCCGATCCGCTGATGCGGCACTTGGAGGGGAAGCTGCGGCCGATCTACGGCGTCTAGCCGCACTCGTGTGGGAGCGATTGCATGCAGGACCGCATCCGCGATCTCTTGGCGCGCGCCGTGCAGTTGCCCCGCGAGGAACGCTCACACCTCCTTGAACGCGAGTGCGCCGGCGATGAGGCGCTGCGAGCCGAGGTCCGATCCCTGCTCGACGCCATCGAATCGGCCGAGGGCTTTCTGGCCTCGCCGACCTCCCCGCCGTTCGAGTCGCCTACCTCAGCGTCACCGGGCCAAGCGGCGTTCGGCTCATCGAACCAGCCCGGCGACGCCATCGGCCGCTACAAGTTGTTGCAGGTGATCGGGGAGGGGGGGTTCGGGACGGTCTGGATGGCGGAGCAGACGGAGCCGGTGCTGCGGCGTGTGGCCCTCAAGATCATCAAGCTGGGGATGGACACGAAGCAGGTGATCGCCCGCTTCGAGGCCGAGCGGCAGGCGCTCGCGCTCATGGACCACCCCAACATCGCGCGGGTCTTCGACGCCGGCGCGACCGAGACCGGCCGGCCCTACTTCGTGATGGAACTCGTCCGCGGCGAGCCGATCACGGAGTACTGCGACCGCCACCGGCTGCCGGCCTCCGAGCGTCTCGCCCTCTTCGCGTTGGTCTGCCGCGCGGTGCAGCACGCGCACCAGAAGGGCGTGATCCACAGAGACGTCAAGCCGAGCAACGTGCTGGTGACGGTGGCGGACGGCCGCCCGCTGCCGAAGGTCATCGACTTCGGCATCGCCAAGGCGACGAGCGCGCGGCTCACCGAACGCACGCTCTTCACCGAACACCGCCAACTCGTCGGCACGCCGGAGTACATGAGCCCGGAGCAGGCGGAGATGCTGGGCGTGGACGTGGACACACGCACGGACGTCTACTCGCTGGGCGTGTTGCTCTACGAGCTGCTGACGGGCGTGACGCCGTTCGACTCGAAGCGTCTGCGCAGCGCGGCGTTCGGGGAACTGCTGCGGATCATCCGCGAGGAGGACCCGCCGACGCCGAGCGGTCGCCTGAGCGGGCTGACGGAGCATCTCGGCGCGATCGCGGCCCGCCGCGCGACGACGCCGGAGCGGCTGGGCCGCCTGGTGCGCGGCGAACTGGACTGGATCGTGATGCGCGCGCTCGAGAAGGACCGCACCCGCCGCTACGAGACGGCGTCCGCGCTGGCGGCGGACGTGGAACGCTACCTGCGCGACGAGCCGGTCGAGGCCGGCCCGCCTTCCGCCGCGTACCGCGTGCGCAAGGCGCTGCGCCGCCACCGCACGGCCGCCGCGGCTGCCGCTGTTGTCGCCGCCACGCTCCTCGTAGCCGCCGGCGTGTCGGTGGCGTTCGGTCTGAGCGAGGCGAAGCAGCGCCGGATTGCCGATGAGCACGCCGAGATCGCACTCGCCGAGCAGGAGACCACAGCGGAGGTGCTGCGGTTCATGACGGACGAGGTGCTGGCGGCCGGGTCTGTCGATCGACTCGGTCCTCGCGCCATGATCGGCGAGGCGCTCGAAGCAGCGATGGCGGGAGTCTCAAGGAGTTTCGAGCAACGCCCGCTCGTGGAAGCCCGGATTCGGCTGGCGGCAGCGCGGTCGTTCCAGGACATGGGCCTGTTCGATCAGGCCCGGGCGAATCTGGACACGGCGGGTCAGATCGTCGAGAAGCTCAATGATCGGCAACTGACGCTGCAGCACCAGCTGCATCACGGGCGCTGGCTCGTGGACCGGGGCGATCCGCTCGCTGCGCTCGAAGTGCTGGATGCGGCTCTGAAGGAGGCGAGCGGCGACACCGAGTTCGATCGTGAGATGCGTTGGCGTGCCGCAATCCACTCGACCCCCGCGTACATACAGATCGGCCGTGCCGATCTGTCTCTCGCGCAACTGGAGCGGATGATCAGCGAGGACGCCGCGTTCCCCGATGCCGATCCTGCGGTGCGCTGGGACCTCCAGTCCCAGGCGTGCAGCTCGCTGATCGCATTGGGCAGATACGAGGAGGCCGAACCACTCCTTCGCGAGCTGTTGATTCGTCTCGATGATGTGTCGACCGGCACGGCCTCACGGCACGCGCTCACGGAACGAAACCTGGGCACTGTCCTGGCGAAGATGGGCCGGCACGACGATGCGGAGGAACTCTACCTCGTTGCGTTGGAGCGCCGCCGAGCGGCCTTCGGTGATCGACACTGGCGCATCGCGCAGATCGGCGAGGCGTTTGCCGAACTGGCCGAGATGCGCCGAAACATGGACGAGGCGGAGAGGCTGCGCCTCGAAGCCATCACAACCCTGAAGGAGTCCGGGCACGGCAGCGGCGTCATCATGGCGCACCACTTGAACAACCTCGCCATGCTCTACCTGCGCACGGGTCGGCTTGCGGAGGCGGAGACCAGGCTCACAGAGGCCATCGAGGCCGCCATGCCGCACGTCGCGGAGAGCAACCCGCATATGCTCGCGTACCTCCACAACTTGTCCGACGTTGTGCTGCGACAGGGCATGGCGGCCGAGGCGTTGGCGATCGTCGACCGAGCGATCGACGGCCGGGTCAGGCTGTACGGCGACACGCACCCCGGCGTGCTCGGCACCCGCGCTATTCGCGCCCGTGCCCTCGCCTCGCTCGGGCGTCACGACGAGGCCATCGAGGCCTACAGCCTGGCGTGCGATCACGAGTTCACGATCAACGCCGAGGTCGGGTCGGGACTGGCGGAGGCGCTCTTCCAGTACGGACTGCTCCTGAGCAGGGCGGGAAGGGCGGCAGAGTCCGAGGACGCGTTCCGCCGACTCGTCGTCGTCTACGACCACCTCGGCATGCACGGCCACCCGTTCTACCCCGCAGCCCAGTCGCTGCGGGGAGCAGAGTTGGCGAGACTCTCCCGTTTCGCCGAGGCCGAGTCGCTCTTCCTGGACGCGTTCGATCGCGTCATGCGCCTCCCGAACTCGACGCCCGAGCAACGCGAACGGGCGGGCCTGCGCCTGGCCGACCTTTACGACGCGTGGCACGCCGCCGAGCCTCGGGCGGGGCACGGGGAGCGAGCCGAACTCTGGCGCGAGCGCGCGGCGGAGGCCGCACGCAGCGAGCCCGGCCCCGGATGACCCTACGCGATCGCGTGACGCACGGCTACGGTACGCTTCCGCCAATGAGCGACCAGCTCCGCCATGGCCGGCACGATCCCGACTCCCCCACCGCACCGACACAGGGGACGGAGGCCGGCGATACACACGCGATCATCGACTCCATCGACGCGGCGCAATCGCTCGTCGGCGGGCGGTACCGCCTCGAACGGCTCGCCGGCGCGGGGGGCATGGGGCGCGTCTTCGCCTCCACCGACAGCGTGCTTGGCCGGCGCGTGGCGATCAAGCTCCTTCACTCGCCGGGCAGCGACGGATCGTCGCGACGGCTGGTCGTGAACGAGGCGCGGGCGATGGCGGGGCTGCGCCACCCGAACGTCTGCCGCGTGCACGAGGTGGTCCTCGACACCCCGACGCCGTTCATCGTGATGGACTGGATCACGGGGACGGACCTCCGGACCCACACGCGTGAACTCGACCTTCGCGCGAGGCTGACGGTCTTCACGAAGGTCGTCGATGCCGCGTCGTCGCTCCACGCCGCCGGGTTGGTCCACGGCGACCTCAAGCCGACGAACGTGCTGGTGGACGAGCGCGGCGAGCCGGTCATCGTTGACTTCGGGCTTGCCGCTTCGCACGAAGAGGGCGACGATTCGCCGGGCGGGGGCACGCCGGGCTACGCCGCGCCCGAGCGGTGGATTCATGCGCGGCCCGCGCCGAGCGCCGACGTTTACTCGCTGGGCGTGATGCTCTTCGAGTTGCTCACGGGGCGTCCCCCGTTCCGCGGCGCAACCGCCGAGGAAGTCCGGCGGATGGCCGAGACGGAGCACCCCCCGCTGCCGCAGGAGATCGCCCCGGAAACGCCGGAGGCGATCCAACGCATCTGCCTCGTTGCGCTGGAGCGCGAGGCGGCGCGACGCTACGCCGACGCCGGCCAGTTGCACGCCGACCTGCGCCGGTTCCTCGCGGGCGAGAGCGTGGCGGCGCGGCCGAGTTTCCTCGAATCGAGGTTCGCCGAGCAGGTCCGGCAGGCCGCCGAGCGCGCCGAGGAATGGCGAAGGCTCGGCATGATCTCCGGGCCGGAATCCGACGACCTGATCTTCCGGCTGCACGCGGCGGCACGCCCGGAATCGCCCTGGATCCTCGACAGCCGACGGCTCACGTTCTCACAGGTCGCCCTCTACCTCGGCGGCTGGTTCGTGGTGCTGGCGATGACGGTCGGGCTGTACGAGTCCTGGGACCAACTGGCCCCCTCCGTTCGGATCGCCATGCCCTGGCTCACGCTGGCGCTCCTCGGCGGCGCGGGCATGGCGCTGCAGCGGACGGAGCAGCGACGCGTCGCGCTCGGCTACCTCTGCACGGCCTCGCTTGTCCTGCCGGCCGCGATGTCCGTGACATTCCGCGAGACGGGCTGGCTGGCGGGTCCGGACGGGCTGGGCATGGGCGGGGCGGAGCCGTTCGGCGAACCGGGCCTGCTCAATCGGCAACTGCTCGTCATCTCGACCGTGTGGCTCACCGCCGTGGTTGTGCTGCGTTTCGTGACCGCGTCGGGAGCGTTCGTGCTGCTCGGCGTGCTCGCCGCATCCGCCGCATGGGCGTCGGCATGGCTCTGCCTGGGCAGGTACGAGGCGTATGAACGCGGTGTCAACGCGGAGATCGGCGCATGGATGGCGCTGCTGGCGATCCCGATGCTCCCGATCGGATTGGCGCTGAACCGCCGCGAAGAGTCCCTCGGCCGAACGCTCGGCGTTTCCAACCAGAGGCGTCGCGATGCCTGGCCCGTGCTCACCGGCGCAATTCTGCTCGCGGGCGTCGGCCTCGGCGTCGCGGCTCGGAACGCGCCCGAGCAGTTCTTCTTCGTCGCCATCGACCCAGAGGAATGGGATGCGCCCGCCGAATGGCAGGCTCTTGCCTTCATCGTGAACGGCGCGGTCCTCTCCGTCATCTCCATCGTCCTCGACCGGAGGCGCTCCCCGCTCCGAATCCGCCTGAGCAACCTGCTGCGGTGGGCGATCCCCACGCACTTCCTCGGCGGGCTGCTCGCGCTCGAGTACTACGACGGGTTCGGCGTGTGGCTGCCGTGGCTGATCGGCCTTGCCGCGGCTTCCATCGGCTTCATCGTCGCCAGCGTGCCCCGGCAGTGGAAACCGTTCCTGGCCACCGGCCTGGTCTACCTCGCGCTGTGCTACGCGCGTGCGTTCGGCCGCGCGGAGGACCACCTCGACGATCCGCGTTTCGTACAGGTCGTGCTGACGGTCGTCATGCTCGTGCTGGGTGGCTCGATCATGGCGCTCGCCTGGCGCACGCCCACCCGCCTGGTGGCGGCGCGGCTCGCGCGTTGGTCCGGCGCGGGGCGTGGACGCGCTTGAATCGTCACGCCGACCGCTCGACATCGAGTTCCTGCTTCAACGCTCCGCCAAGGTACGCGTACTGTTCGATCGAGTTGTACGCCTGCGCGCTGATGCGCAGCAGGCGCAGTCCGGCCGAGGGAAGGCTCCAGACGGGGACCTGAACGGCGTGGCGCTCGACCAGCCGCTCCTGCAGCGGGTCCTCGTATCGGCCGGGCGCGGTGCCGCCCGAGGGCAGGCCGACCCCGGGAACAACGACCGTCGCCATGGCGCCGAGCATCCGCTCGGGCACGGCCGGCTCCGTGCCGAGCGCGTCGCAGAGGACCTTGCGCCCCGCGATGGCGAGCGCGTGGTTGCGGGCCATGAGCGCATCCCAACTCCCCTCCAGCGAAGCCATGAACCGCATCGCGTCCGGGACGGCGGCGAAGCCGGTGTAGTCATCGGTGCCGACGTAGTCGAAGAGGCAGCGGAACCGGTCACGATCGGGACGGGTGAGGTGGGCACGCGATGAGAGTGCCAGCGGCTCAAAGCCCTCGCGCCGTTCTGGCGCGACCCACAGAAAGGCGGTCCCCTTGGGGCACGAGGGCCACTTGTGGAGATTGGCGGTGTAGTAGGTCGGCCCGATCGCGCCGACGTCGACCGGCACCTGCCCGGGCGCGTGCGCGCCGTCGATGAGCACCTCGACGCCGCGGGCCTTGAGCGCGGCCGTCAGCCGCGCGATGGGGAAGACCATCGCCGTCGGGCTGGTGATGTGGCTGATGAGGGCGAGCCGGGTGCGGTCGGTCACGCGGGACATGATCGCGTCGAAGACCTCGTCCTCGCCGGCCAAAGGGAAGGGAACGGTCGCCTTCACGAGCCGCGCCCCGGTGCGCCGAGCGTACCGCTGGAAGGTGCTCAGGCACGCGGAGTACTCGTGGTCGTTGGCGAGCGCCTCATCGCCCTCGCCCAGCCCGGAGAGTTCGATCACCGAGGCGACGGCCTGCGTGACGTTCGGTGCGAAGCCGATCCCCTCGACGTCGCAGTTGACGAGCGAGGAGACCGCCTCGCGCGCCCGGTCCATCAGCCCCTCCTGCTCGAGCATGAAGAACCGTACCGGCTCGCGCTCCATCATGTCGCGGTACTGTCGCTGGGCTTCGAGCACCGGGATCGGGCACGCACCGTACGAACCGTGGTTCAGGAAGACGACATCCGGATCGAGCATCCAGTGCCTCGCGTGCGCCGACGGAGCGGGAAGCGAGGCGGAACGGCGCGGGGCGGATGGCGTGATGGTCACGGGCGCACGATAGCAGGGCAACCGGTCGCGATTAGCCCTGCGCATCGATCAGGCGCCCGAGCGAGACGCCCGTTGCCGCCGTGTTCCGGTCGGCCGGATGGCGGTACATCGGGAACGCCCCGGGAGCGCCGCCGTTTTGTCGCGCGGTGAACTCGACGCCGCCGGGCACCGCCGCGGCGACCAGGCGGGACGCCGCCGACGCGCGGGCTGTTGGCTCGAAGGAGTCGATCGCTCGCATCGCCCGAACGTCGAGCGACCGATCGGGCGCGATCGGGCGGGCTCCCGAGCCGTAGGCCCGGAAAACCTCCGCAGGCACGCTGATCGGCCCGACCTGGTCCATGCGAAACTGTACCTCGGCTCGCGGGCCTGTCCACGTCCGGTTTTGGCTATCCGGGGTCGGTTACTTGGTCTGGTCCGTCGCAGCCCCCACCACCGCTGCGATCGCCCCTTCGAGCACCTTCGCAAGCCTGAGACCGGCCTCATCGGCCCTGGCGATGGCGTGGTCCCGGGCGGAGAGGCCTCGGTCGTCCTTGGCAAGCGGGTCCGCCCCCGCATCCAGGAGGGCGAACACCGTCTCCATGTGCCCGCCCGCCGCTGCGGCGATCAATGCCGTCCGACCGTTGTCGTCCCGCTGGTCGACCGCTTCGCCTCCCTCCAGCAGCGTGCGGACGCGGTCGGCCTGCCCCTCGGCAGCGGCGGCGATCAACGCGGGAAGCACGGTCACGACCTCGACCTCGACCGGAATGGACGGCTCCGGTTCGAGAGCGTCGGACCCGGTCGGCGTCTCGTCCGGGGTTTCGAGCGCAACGGGACTTGGCGAGGGCGCGGGCTGGACACCGGGCCGCTCGATGGTGGGCAGCGAGGACGACCCGCCGGTCGCTTGCTTGGGGCCTCCTCCCCCCTTGATGACGAAGACGGTGATGAGTCCCGCAGCGAGCAGCAGGGCCACCACCACGACCGCCGGATTCATGCCACGAGCGCTCATGCCGCCACCTCCACTTCGACGTGCCGGGGCTTGCGACCCCTGCTGCCTTTGGGACGGGGCCTCTCCAGGCTCCGTCGCCGTTCAGTCCTCTTCCGCGTGCGGCTTGTAGGCCGCCACGACTTCCTGCATGACGTGAGGCGGGGTCTGCTCGTCGTGCGAGTAGTCCATGGTGTACGACCCCGCGCCGCCGGTGATGCTCTTGAGTTCGTTGGAGTAGTTCTGGAGTTCGCTCAGCGGCACGATAGCGCGGATGACGCAGATGTCCGCGCCGACCATGCCGGTGTCAACGACGCGCCCGCGCTTGGTCGAAAGGTCGCCCGTCAGGTCGCCCATGTACTGGCTTGGGGCGGTCACTTCCAGTTCAACGAACGGCTCGAGCAGGGCGGGCTTCGCCTTCTGGACGGCGTCGATGAAGGCCCGCTTGCCGGCGGTGATGAAGGCGACTTCCTTCGAGTCCACCGCGTGATACTTCCCGTCGTACACCTCGACCTTGATGCCCGTCATGGGGTAGCCGGCGATCGCGCCGTCGCCGAGCACCCTTCGCACACCCTTCTCGATCGCGGGCATGAACTGGCGGGGAATGCTGCCGCCGACGGTCGCGTTCACGAACTCGAAGCCCTCGGCGTGGTCCTGCGGGAGCGGCTCGACGCGGAGGTAGACCTCGCCGAACTGGCCCGCCCCGCCCGTCTGCTTCTTGTGCCGGTGGTGGCCGTCCGCCTTCGCGCTGATCGTCTCCTTGTACGCGACCCTCGGCGTCGCCGTCTCCAGTTCGATGTTGTACTGGCTCTTCAGTTTCTCCAGCACGACGCGCAGGTGCAGTTCGCCCAGCCCGCGCATCACCGTCTGCTTCGTCGCCGCAACGCGCTCGACCCTGAAGCACGGGTCCTCCGCCTCCAGTTTGGCGACCGCCGGGCCGAACTTCGTCTCGTCCTTGTGGTTCTTGAGCGTGACCGCCAGGCCGTACATGGGCTTGGGCAGCGGCAGCGGACGCAACCGCAAGCCCTCGGCATACTGGCCCGCGTGCAGCACGCAGTTGAACTGCACCTCGTCCACCTTCGCCACGATGCCGATCTCGCCCGGGCCGAGCGCTTCCACCTCCTGGTTGTCCTTGCCCTGCGGGCGGAGCAGGTGGCCGATGCGCACGGAACGCCTGCCGTCGTCGATGAACAGCTCGGACTTGGGCTTGATCGTGCCCTGGTGCACCTTGAAGAAGCCGAGGCGTCCGACGAAGGGATCGCTCGCGACCGTGAACACGTGCGCGATCAGCGGCTTCTCGGCGTCAGGCTCCGGGCGCACCTCCGTGCCGTCCGGCGTGGTGAACGGACGCGGGTTGCCCTCCAACGGGCTGGGCAGCAGCGACGCGAACACGTGCAGCAGTTCCTTCGCCCCCGCGCCGCTCTTCGCGCTGGCGTAGCAGATGGGCACGAGGTGGCCCTCACGGAGGGCCTGCTTGAAGGCGGCCGAGATCCTGCTCGCGTCGAGGCCGTCCGCGCCCTTTTCCAGGTACTCCGCCATCAGGTCCTCATCGACCTCGACGACCTGCTCCACGATCCGCGTGTGCGCCTCGTCCAGACCGGAAAACTCGGGCTTCCCATCGGGATGATCGTCTTCGAAAACGTTGATGACCGACGCACGCCCATCGGCCGGCAGGTTGATCGGCACGCATTCGCCGCCAAAGACCTCGCGGATGCGGTCGGTAAGCCCTTCCAGATCGGCCTGCGACTCGTCGATCTTGTTCACCACGATCATGCGCGGCAGGTTGCGCTCGCGCGCGACCGTCATCAGCCGCCGCGTCGCGGTCTCGATCCCCTTGTGGGCGTCGATCACGACCACGACCGTCTCGGCCGCCGGCAGCGACGCGATCGCGTGCCCGAGGAAGTCCAGCGTGCCCGGCGTGTCGATCAGGTTGACGGTGTGGCCCTCGTGGTCGAAGTGGAGCACGGTCGGGCGGAGCGAGTGCTTGTGCTTCTTCTCGTCGTCCGTCCAGTCGCTCGCCGTGGAGCCGTCCTCAACGCTGCCCATCCGGGTCAGGGCGCCGGCCGTGAACAGGAGCCGCTCGGTCAGCAGCGTCTTCCCGCTCCCGCCGTGACCAACGAGACACACGTTCCGGATGTCGGCAGCGTTGCGTACAGCCATCGGACACAACCTCCAGCCCCCCGCCCGCGAGAGACGAGGGGTCGATGCGTGAAGGCGCGCCGCCGCTCGGCCGCGCGCCGGGCCCGTCCCTGATCCGCCCGCACCTGCCAAGCCCCCGCCTCGGGCATCCGGCTCAGCGGATCGGGTGCGGAGCCAGTCTAGCCGATGCCCGAACAGGCCGTAAAGGCCCCGTCAGCGGCCCGATGCGCCGGCCAGGATCCCCGCAGTGCCCTCCTCGGTTCGACTCGGATTCCGGAGCGGCGCAGCGGGCACCCGTGCTGCCTCACGGTTCACTCGCTGCCGTGCGAGTTCGGCCTTACCATCAGAGCAAGGAGAGGCCCAGCCATGAGCGCCCCTGACAAGCCCGCACAGAGCAGCCACGCACTGCTGCCGGACCTCGTGCCCGCCGATCACCCGCTCCACGGGGTGGTCTGGGTCAACCCGGAACGGCTCGGGGGCGCGCCCTGCTTCCACGGAACGCGCGTGCCGGTCAAGAACCTCTACGACTACCTCCGAGGCGGTCATTCCGTCGAGGATTTTCTCGACGGGTTTCCGGGCGTGACCCGTGAACAGGTCGACGCCGTCCTCGCGCTGGCGGAGTTCGAACTCTCGTCACGACTGGGCCGAGCTGCGTGAGGCTGCTCCTTGACCACTGCGTGGACCAACGGTTGCGCCACCACTTCCCGGGACACGACGTCGCCACGGCGCGTGAAATGGGCTGGGCAGCGTTGAGCAACGGCGCCCTCCTCGCCGCGGCGGAGAACGCCGGGTTCGACGCCTTCGTCACCGTTGACCGGAGCATCCGCCACCAGCAGAACCTGACGCGGCTGCCGATCGCGGTCCTCGAACTCCGGGCCGTCAGCAACGACGTCGTCGAGTTGCGACGGCTGACACCGCACTTCGACGCGGCTCTGGAACGGACCCGATCGTTCCTGTACGTCACGCTGACCCGTGACGGCACGACCGAGACGCTCGCGCCCCGTGCTGGTGGCTGATCGACGCCCCCCCTACCGTTCACCCCATGACTCCCGTCGTCACACGCTTCGCCCCCTCACCGACCGGCCACCTCCACGTCGGCGGGGCGCGCACCGCGCTCTTCTGCTGGGCCTACGCCCGGGGGCACGGGGGGCGGTTCCTCCTCCGCATCGAGGACACGGACCAGAAGCGCTCGTCCGAGGACGCCGCGCGCGGCATCCTCGAAGATCTGGCGTGGCTCGGCATCCACTGGGACGAGGGGCCGACCTGGGTACCCCGCGACTCCGTCGCGGGGTTGGATGCGCCCCCCATCGGCGGCGACCACCGGCACGTCGGCCCCTTCTTCCAGGCCCGGCGGCTCGACATCTACAACCGCCATCTCGACCGCATGATCGAAGCGGACCTCGCCTATCCGGCGTTCGATACCGCCGAGGAACTCGACGCCCTGCGCCGCGAGGCCGCCGCACGCAAGGCAACCTTCCGCTACCGCCGCGCGCCGGACTACGACCGCGACGCTTGCCTTCGCCGCTACAAGGCCGGCGAAGCGTGCGTCGTGCGGTTCCGGATGCCCGACGAGCCGGTGCGCGTCACCGACGCCGTGCTCGGCGAGATCGACTTCACCGAGGAGCACCTCGACGACTTCGTCCTCCGCAAGGCGGACGGGTTCCCCACCTACCACCTCGCGGTGGTGGTGGACGACGAGTTGATGGGCGTGACCCACGTGCTCCGCGGCCAGGAGCACCTGAACAACACGCCCCGCCACGTCGCCCTCCAGCGTGCCCTCGGCTTCCGCACGCCCGTCTACGCGCACATGCCGCTGATCTTCAACCCCGACGGCTCCAAGATGAGCAAGCGGGACAAGGACAAGGCCATCCGCAGGGCCATGCCCGCGGCGGCCGACACGCAGGCGAGCGTGATGGCGGCGACTTCGCTCTCGCCCTCCGATCTGGCGACCTGGCTCGCCGACAAGACCCGCCAACTCCCCACCGACGCCTTGCTGAGCATCGCTCGGGCACTCGATCTCTCCCTGCCCGAGATCGACGTCGAGGACTTCCGCCGCTCCGGCTACCTCCCCGAAACGCTCTGCAACTACCTCGCCCTGCTCGGCTGGAACCCGGGCCTGAAGAACGCCGACGGCACGGACCTCGAACGCTTCGATATGGCCTTCCTCGCCGAGCACTTCTCGCTCGAACGCATCGGCAGGTCGAACGCGAAGTTCGACCGGGACAAACTGCTCGCGTTCAACCAGGCCGCCATCGCCGCCCTCGACCCCGACGACTTCGAGCAACGCTGGCGCGAGTGGTGCGATCGCTACGACCCCGATCTGCCCGCGATCCTCGGCGACCGCTTCGCGCTCGCGGCCCGTGCCGTCCAGCCGCGCATCCGCACGCTGGGCCAGGGGCGCGAGCCGATCGCCTTCGCCCTCATCGCCGAAGACGCCGTGCGCTACGACGAGAAGGCCGTCGAGAAGCACCTGCGCAAGGGTGACCCCACGGGCCTCGCCGTGCTGCGCGACTTTCTGCCCACGCTCGAATCGCTCGCGGACTTCACGCCCGAGGCGATCGACGCCGCGGCCAAGGCGTTCTGTGAGAGCCGCTCGCTCGGCATGGGAAGGCTCGCCCAGCCGCTCCGCGTCGCCCTCACCGGCTCGACCGTCAGCCCGGGACTGGGCGAGACGCTCGGGCTCATCGGGCGAGGGGGCGCGGCCCGGCGCATCCGCCGCTGCCTCGATTCCTGCTGATCGGCTCAGCCCCTCGCGGCCTTCTTCAGCGCGTCGACCTTGTCCGTGCGCTCCCACGTGAACAGGTCGCCCCGCGGCTGGCGGCCGAAGTGCCCGTGCCGGGCGGTCGGGCGGTAGATGGGCTTGCGCAGGCCGAGCGATTCGATGATGCCGCGGGGCGTGAGTTGGAAGACCTCACGCACCGCCGCGGCCAGTTTCGCCGTGTCCGCCCGCTCGGTGCCGAAGCAATCGACGTGGACGCTGACCGGCTCGGCGACGCCGATGGCGTAGGCGAGTTGCACCTCGCAGATATCCGCGAGTTCCGCCGCGACGAGGTTCTTGGCGATGTAGCGGGCCATGTACGCCGCGGAGCGATCGACCTTGGTGGGGTCCTTGCCGCTGAATGCTCCGCCGCCGTGCCGCCCCCGCCCGCCGTAGGTGTCCACGATGATCTTGCGCCCCGTCAGGCCGCAGTCGCCGTGCGGGCCGCCGATCTCGAAACTGCCGGTCGGGTTGACGTGGACGGTGATGCCCGGGTTCCACCACTCGCCGAGGACGGGCTTGAGGACGTGCTCGACGATCTCGCGCTTCAGGGCATCCTGGCGCTCGGTCCAGGTGCGGTCGTGCTGTGTCGAGAGGACGATGGTGTCCACGCGAACGGGCGTTGAGTTCTCGTACTCGATTGTGACCTGGCTCTTGGCATCGGGGCGCAGGCCGGGGATGATCCCCTCGCGACGGACGTGGGCCTGCTGTTCGACCATGCGGTGGGCGAGGTGGATGGGCAGGGGCATGAGGGCCGGCGTCTCGCGGCAGGCGAAGCCGAACATCATGCCCTGGTCGCCCGCGCCGCCGCGGTCCACGCCCTGGGCGATCTCGGGGGCCTGCTTCTTGATCGAGACGAGCACGGCGCAGGACTCGAAGTCGAACGCGAGGCGGGCGTCGGTGTACCCGATCTCGCGGATCGTTTCGCGGACGACGTCGGGCATCTCGACGTACGCCTTGGTCGTGATCTCGCCCGCGATGATGACCATGCCGGTGGAGACCATCGTTTCGACGGCGACGCGCGAGTGCGGGTCCTGTTCGAGCAGCGCGTCGAGAACCGCGTCCGAGACCTGGTCGGCGACCTTGTCGGGGTGCCCCATCGAGACGGACTCTGACGTGAAGAGGTACGGGTTTGCCATGCGTGGTGCCGCCTGCGGGTGCGTCGGTGAACCGGGAAGCGGGGCGACGGGTTGCCCACAATCCCGGACGCGGCGAGTCTACGGCGACGGGCGCACGGGGGGCAACCGCCGGGGCGTGTCGAGACCGGTATCCTCTTGCCCGATGCCGAATCGACGCCAGGAACGCCGAGGATCCGCCGTGCCCCGCGGCGGGGGCACGACCTACGCCTCCGCCGGGATCGACCTCGAACGCTACGACGAGTTCGTCGGCGGGCTGGACTCGCTCATGCGCCGCACCCACGGGCCGCGGGTCATCTCGAACCCCGGCGGCTTCGCGGGCCTCTTCCGGCTCGACTACAACGAGCGGCTCTTCAAGCGAAACTACCGCGACCCCGTCCTCGTCGCCTGCTGCGACGGCGTGGGCACCAAGATCAAACTCGCCCAGCGCCTCGGCGTCCTCGACACCATCGGGATCGACCTGGTGGCGATGAACGTCAACGACCTGATCGTCGAGGGGGCCGAGCCGCTCTTCTTCCTCGACTGCCTCTCCGTGCCCCATGTCGACAAGGAGGCCATGAGCCGGGTCATGCACGGGGTCGCCGAGGGCTGCCGAACCGCCGGGTGCGCCCTGCTCGGCGGCGAGACCGCCGAGATGGGCGACCTCTACAAGCCCGGCGACTTCGACCTCGTCGGCTTCGCGGTCGGCGTGGTCGAACTCGCGCGGGCCATCAGCCGCCGAAGCCCGGAGCCGGGCGACATCGTGCTCGGGCTGGCCTCCAGCGGCGTCCACTCCAACGGCTACACGCTCGTGCGCAAGATCATCGACGACCGCAAACTCGACCTCGCCCGCACCTACCCCGGCCTCGACGCCCCCCTCGGGAAAACGCTGCTGACGCCCACACGCATCTACGCCCAGTCGATCGTCCGACTCGAACGCTCGTACCGTGTGAAGAAGATCGTGACGGGTATGGCCCACATCACCGGCGGCGGTCTGGCGGGCAACCTCGAACGCGCCCTGCGCCCAGCGATCGATGCAGTCATCGACCACGACGCCTGGCCCGTGCCGCCGATCTTCGACTTCCTCCGGCAGCGGGGCCGCGTGGACGAGGACGAAATGCGCCGAGTCTTCAACATGGGCATCGGCTACTGCGTCATCGTCCGCCCCGCCTTCGCCGCCGCCGTCCGTGAGAAACTCGAACGCAGCGGCGAAACCGTCTACGAGATCGGCCGCATCGTCCGCGGCAAAGGGCGCGTGCGCGCAAAGTGAACGGGTACCCCGCCACTCCGTGGTGGCTCCGTCCCTACCGTCTCTCGAAACACGATCGAACGACAGCAGGCCTGCACCATCTCGCAGCCACCCAGGAGCGAACGCGATGGCGGACAAGATCGTCAGCACGGCACGCGAAGCCCTTGCCGATCTGAAAGAACGCGGCATCCTGTACGACGGGTGCACCGTCATGGTCGGCGGCTTCGGCCTCTGCGGTATCCCGGAGCACCTCATCATCGCCTTGCGCGACACAGGCGTGAAGGGCATCACCTGCATCTCAAACAATGCAGGCGTCGACAACTGGGGACTCGGCCTGCTCCTCCAGACGCGCCAGATCGCCAGAATGGTCTCCAGTTACGTCGGCGAGAACGACACGTTCGAGAAGCAGTACCTGTCCGGCGAACTCGAAGTCGAGTTCAACCCGCAAGGCACCCTTGCCGAACGCATCCGCGCGGGCGGGGCCGGTATCCCGGCCTTCTTCACGGCCACCGGCGCGGGCACCCTCATCGCCGACGGCAAGGAGACCCGGCGGATGCGCCCGCCGCGCCACAAGGCCCGAGCCAACGCCGAAGACCCCTCCGCCGGCGAGCGCGAGTTCGTCCTCGAAACCGGCCTCTTCGCCGACCTCGCCCTCGTCAAGGCCCACACCGCCGATCCCTTCGGAAACCTCGTCTACAGACTGACCGCCCGCAACTTCAACCCGATGATGGCGACGGCCGCCGCCTTCGTCGTCGCCGAGGTCGAGGAGATCGTCCCCCTCGGCGCCCTCGAACCCGACCGCGTCCACACGCCGGGCAACTACGTGGACCGGCTCATCAGGACGACGAGCGAGAAAAGGATCGAACAAAGGACGACGAGGCAGGGATAACCGACGCCGACAGGCGCATCGGCAGGGCCTGTTCGGGGCACGTCGGCGAAGGTCTCTCCGGATTCTGCGCCAGCGATGTCCGATCGACTTCGCTCATGCGGCCACCCCATGCCGCGAGCGACGATGCTCGAAATCTCATCAAGTCTGCCCTTGGCTCCAGGTCCGCCGGTTCGGCTTTGCCTGGTCGGCCGCAGGCACGGCGCGGCGGGGACACTCGCGCCAAAGACGCTCACCAAATCCGAGTGCGGACGGCGAAAGCACCCGGTCCGCCCCGCCCACTCGGTCATGTGAATCCGTCACCTTTCAAATCGGAAATGGCGAGGGAGGGACTCGAACCCTCGACCTGCGGGTTATGAATCCGCCGCTCTAAACCAGCTGAGCTACCTCGCCGTCAGCCGTCTGCAAGTCTAGCCCGGTCCCGTCGGCCGGCAACGGGGTCAGGGGGCCGGGGCCGGTTCGATGTCGAAGGTGAGGACCGCGTACCCGTCGATCTCGAAGTGCTCGACGACGATTTCGACGATCCGCTCCTGATCGATGATGAACTCGGCCCGGTCGCGGGTCGGGCCGTGCCAAGTCCAGTTCTCCAGCACGACGCTCCCGTCCACGGTCACTCGCACCCCGTCGTCGCTCAGCGTCGAGACTCGCCAGCGACCCGCGGAGAGTTGCAGACGGGTCGAGGCGATCACCCCGAAGCGGTCCGGACCGGGGCCTGAGGCGGTGATCTCGTCCGACAGGCCGACAGTGCGCGGCCCGCCGTGCGCGAACTTGAGTTGCAGGGCGTTGGACGCCGCCTCCATCGCTTCCGACCCGTTGGCCTCGGCCCGCCAGCCTTCGAGGTCCTCGCGCGGGTCGATCGTCCACGGGAAAACGCGGATCGTCCAGAGCGCGCCGACGATCGTGCCCTCGAAGCGCTCGACCCACGCCCCGTCGCGGAAGGTGATCGCGTAAGGATGGACGCCCGCCGGCGCGCCGAGCAGGAAGCGGTTCGGCCCGCCGTCCTTCGGCTCCTCCCAGGTGAACATCACCTTGTCGGCGTTGAGCACCACCGAGAGCGCATCGCTGCCCCCGAAGACCTCGTAGACCGCCGAAGCCTCGCCAACGCCGCGCCGGGCGAACGGCGACCGGTGATCCCACGGAAAGAACTCGCCCATGACGATGTTGTGGCGGCCCGTGAAATGGGCGCGAGCGCCGACGGGCGTTCGCCGGCCGAAGACGGGGTACTCGGGGGGCGAGAAGATGTCCATGGTGACGAGCACTTCCTCTGGTTCGGAGCCGGGGGTGGCCTCGACCTCGCGCTTAACGCCCTCCATGAGGTTCGCGCCGACTTTCGTGCCCCGGCAGTCGCGCAGGTGAAGCGCGAGGTCGTCGCCCTCGAACCGGTTCTTGATGACGGCGTTCTCGGCGCACCCCTTGTGGTTGGCCTTCGCCCACGGTGTCTTGAAGAGGTGCTGGTCGTCGTCCCACCACAGGTGCACGCCGCATTTGTTGTTGCGGAAGACGTTCTCGCGTATCAGGTTGTTCGCCCCGTGCTCGATGTTGATCCCCCCGCGCTCAAGCCCGTAGGCCATCTCGCCGTTGCCCTCGACGTGGTTGACGGCGATGAGCGTGTCCTGCGAGTACCCCCCCCATACGCCGCAGATCGCGTTCTCGACCAGCCGGTTCCCGATGAACCGGTTGCCGAACGAGAACGTCATCTCGATGCCGTGCGCCGGGGCGTAGGAGAAGTCGTTGTTGATGAGCAGGTTGTCGTTGCACCCCGCCCGCTCGACCGAGAAGCCCTCCGGCCCGGGATTCTCGCCCAGGGCCTCCTTGCCGGCGAACCCGAAGAACCCGTCGCCGCCGTGGGTCGCCGAGTTCTCGGCGAAGACGTTCCGCGAGCACTGCTCGAAGACGAGGATGCCCGCGGAGTCCTGGCCGCGGTTGTAGACGCCGTGCGAGTAGCCCCGGACGCAGAAGTCGAAGGCGTTGCGGCTGATGACATTGTCGCTCGACCGCCACATCGCCAGGCCCCATCCCGACAGGAACGAGCAGTCGTTGTCGTACACGCGCGAGTCCGTGACGCGGTCGAGGATGATGCCGTTCTGCCGTCGACGCGCGACGCAGTCGCGCACCGTGACGCCGGACGACCGCTCGACGTACAGCCCGGCGCCGTACCGATCCATCCACTCGTGCTTGTCGTTCTCGTGAGGCCAGAGCCAGTCCCCCCCGTCCTCGGCCTGCGGCGTGGACCGCAGCCGCATCGCGTAGCCGTCCGAGGCGTCCGCCCCCTCGACGGTCAGCCCGTCCGCCTCCGTCGCCCAGACGCCGACCTTGAAGCCGTGGGTGCGGGCGTTGCGCAGGGTCACATTCGTCTGCCCGTCGATGCGGATGCCGACGCCAGCGTGCTCATCCCACGGCACGCCCGTCGCCGCGCCGCGCAGGGCCGCGCCGTCCGCGAACTCGACGGTGATGCCGCTCGCACGGATGTGGATGACGCCGTTACCGTCCGCATCGGCGATCACGAGGCCGTCCGGGACGACGACCCGGCAGGACCGATCGATCACCGTGTTGTCCGCGCGGACTTCGACGATCGGCAGGTCGGGCTGCGAGGTCACGGCGGCGACGAACGCGAGGAGGAGCGAGTGCATGCGCGGATCGTACCCGATCCGCCGCGGCCGCTCACTCGGCCGGCTTGGCCGCCGCTTGCTCGATCGGCTGCCCCTGCGAAACGCGGGCGTCTTCTCCGCCGCTCGTCAGCGGGGGTCGGATGGACTCGGACGACTTCGCGGGCGGGGCCGTGGTCTGATGCTCGATGTCATCTTCGATGCCCTTGAGGCCCTTCTTGAACTCGACGATGCCCTTGCCCAGGCTCCGGCCGACCTCGGGCAGGCGGCGCCCGAACAGCAGCAACCCGATCGCGAGAATCAGCAGCATCTCCCACGTGCCGATGTTCGGGAGAAGCCCGAGAGTCAGAGCGTTCATCGCGTCTCCATTCCCCCGGGGTGGGGGGTTCGGGCAATTCAAGCCCCGCGCGGTGGCCGGGTCAATGCCCCGCAGGCCGGGATATCGCCGACTCGGCGTCGCCCTCCGACCAGCCGCCCGCCGCCTGAGCAACGTTCGTCAACAACATGGCGACCGTCATCGGCCCGACGCCGCCCGGCACCGGGCTGATCCACCCGGCGACATCCCGCACCGCCTCGAAGTCCACGTCGCCCACCGTCCGCATCGCGCCGTCCGGCCCCGGCACCCGGTTGACACCCACGTCGATCACCACCGCGCCGGGCTTGACGAACTCGCCCCGGATCAGCCCCGGCACGCCCGCCGCAGCGACCAGCACGTCCGCCCGACGGCAGAGATCCTCCAGACCGGGCGTCCACTTGTTGCACGATACCACGGTCGCGTCCTCGCGCATCAGAAGCACGGCGATGGGCTTGCCCACCACGTCGCTCGCCCCAACCACCACCGCCACGCGACCCCGTAGCGGCACGCCCGTGTGCTCGATCATCCGGACAGCCGCCAGGGCCGTGCATGGCGCAAGCGACGACCGCCCGTAGACGATGTTCCCGATGTTCGCCGGGTTCACGCCCTCCACGTCCTTCTCGGGCGCGATCAGCCGCTGGACCCGATACGCGTCCACCCGCTCGGGCAGCGGCATGTGGACCATGATCGCGGACACGGCCTCGTCGAGGTTCAGCAGCAGCACACGCCCCGCGATCTCGTCGAAGCCCGCGGTCGCGGGGAGCAGGTGCAATCGGTACTCGATCCCGAGCGCCTCGCAGGTCCGCCGCTGATTGTCCGCGTAGAGACGGGCCGCGCTGTCCCCCGACTCGACCAGCACCGCGTCCAGCCGCACGCTCGCGCCCGCGGCCCGCGCGGCCGACACCCGCCCGGCGATCCGGGCGCGGTACGCCTCCGCAAGGGCGCGGCCGTCGATGATCCGGGCCGTCATGCCCGCAGCATACGCGGGGCACACGCCGAGCGACGGCGGGCGAGTACGATGGCGGCATGAGCGCTCGCGACCCGGTGCGCCGAGCCGCGAAACTTCGAGACCTCCTCGAACGCGCCAACCGCGCGTACTACGTCCACGCGCGACCCATCATGCCGGACGCCGAGTTCGACCGCCTCCTCCGCGAACTCGCCGACCTCGAGGCCGCCCACCCCGAACTCGCCGACCCGAACAGCCCCACCCAACGGGTCGGGGGCGAGCCGATCAAGGGCTTCCGGACCGTCGCGCACACCAAGCCCATGCTCTCCATCGACAACACCTACGACGAGGCGGAACTGCGCGAGTGGCACGCCCGCGTCCTGCGGGGGCTGGGCGGCGACGCGGGACTGTTCGTGGACGAACCGCCTTGGCTGGTCTGCGACCCGAAAATCGACGGCGTCGCCGTCAGCGTCCGGTGGGAGAAGGGGCACCTCACCCTCGCCCTCACGCGCGGCGACGGGATCCGCGGCGACGACATCACCCAGAACGCCCGCACCATCCGGTCCATCCCGCTCCTCCTCGACGGCGACGCCCCCGCCGTGCTCGAAGTCCGCGGCGAGATCTACATGCCCCTCGAAGAGTTCGATCGCATCAACGCCCAGCGCGAGGCCGACGAACTCGACCCCTTCATGAATCCCCGCAACGCCACCGCCGGGACGCTCAAGCAACTCGACCCCAAGGCCGTCGCGCAGCGGCGTCTCGCGTTCGTCGCCCACGGGCGCGGCGAGGTCTCCGACCCGGCCTTCGCGGCGTCGCACTCGGCGTTTCTGGACCGCCTCAGGAGCCTCGGCGTGCCCGTGAACCCGATCCAGGCCCGCAGCCGCAAGATCGACGACATGATCCGCGCCATCGAGGCTTTCGCCGCCCACCGCCACGAGATGCCCTACGCCACCGACGGCATGGTCGTCCGCGTGGACGACTGGGCCGTGCAGGACCGCCTCGGCACGACCGCGAAAAGCCCCCGCTGGATCATCGCATACAAGTACCCGGCGGAACGACGGTTCACCACGCTGCTCCGGGTCGAGGCGCAGGTCGGCAAGAGCGGCCGAATCACGCCCCGCGCCATCATGGAGCCGACGCTCATCGCCGGCACCGTCGTGCAGCACGCCACCCTGCACAACTACGGCCGCGTTCGGAACATGCGCACTGACCTCACCGTGGACGAACCCTCTGACACCTGCACGCACCTCTGCATCGGCGACACCGTCGAGATCGAGAAGGCCGGCGAGATCATCCCCTACGTCCTCCGCGTCGTCCTCGATAAACGACCAAAGGGCGCGAAGCGCGTCGAAGCGCCCGGCGCCTGCCCAGTCTGCAACGGCCCGGTCGAAGTCGAGCCACCCGGGGCGCGCGACGACCCGACGCTCGAGACGGAGCGGCGCTGCATCAACCCCGAATGCCCGGCCCAGGTCCGCGAGAAAATCATCTGGTTTGCGGGCCGCAAGCAGATGGACATCGAGGGCCTCGGCGAGAAGACGGTCGATCTCATCCGCGCGACGGCCGGCACCGATCGCGCCATCCCGCTGGATTCGTTCGCCGACGTCTTCCGACTCCATGAGCACCGCGACGCGCTCGTCGGACTCGAACGCATGGGCGAGAAGTCCGTGGACAACCTCCTCGCCGGCATCGAGCAGGCCAAGTCCCGCGGCCTCGCCCGGGTGCTGGCGGGGATGGGCATCCGCCACGTCGGCGACACGACGGCCCGGGCGATCGCCCGCGTCTTCCCGGACCTCGACGCCCTGCTCGCCGCCGAGGTCTGGCAACTCATGCCCATGGCCGTCAACCGCATGTCCTCGACGCGCCGACGCCAACTCACCGGCAGCCCCGATCCCGTGGAGCCGGTCTACGAGACGGGCCTGGGCGAGGACACCGCGCCCGTGGTCTACGAGTACATCCACTCCGCCGCCGCCCGCAAGACCTTCGCGGACCTCAAGCGTCTCGGCGTGGACCTCACCAGCCACGACCACCGCAAACCAGGCCGGGCGGCGTCCCGTCCCGACAGCCACTTCGCGGGCAAGACCATCGTGCTCACCGGCGCCCTCGCATCGTTCGACCGCACGACCCTGACCGAACGGCTGGAGTCGCTCGGCGCGAAGGTGACGGGGTCCGTCTCGAAGAACACCGACCTCGTCATCGCGGGCGAATCCGCCGGGTCCAAACTCGACAAGGCCCGTGCCCTCGGCGTCGAGGTCTGGGACGAGGCGACGCTGCTCAGGCACCTGCCGAAGTGACCCGGACCCGCGAGCTCACGCCGGACGGATCCCGCGGTACAACTGCTGCACCCGGTCCGCCTCCTGCTTGCGCACGTGCTCCAGCACCAGCCTCGGCACGCGCCACTGCGCCTGCTCCGCCGTCACGTTCGAGCAGTGCTCGCTCAGGCACCGGTACAGCAACTTGAACGCATCACGAGGCTGGTGCATCTGGTCGAGCGCGTCCACCAGGTCCTGCCGAGTCACGTCCTCCGCGAACAGGTCGAGGAGGGTGATCGGTCCCTCCGCCCCCGGTGATCGGCAGGCGCGCAGCCGCGCGTCGCACAGGTCGTAGAGCATCGCCCCTGTCCAGGTCAGCCGCTCGACGAGGTTCTGCTTGTCGAGCCGCGCCTCCTGGAAGAACGCGCTCGACTCCTTGAACAGCGCGTACCTCAACTCGATCGGCAGCAGCATCTTGACCCCGAACCCCTCCTGCTGCAGGAACTTGTTGTTGAACATCGGCCACACGATCGCCCGCATCCGCTCGGCATCGCCGCTCACCAGCGTCGGCTCGTCCACGCGATCGATGATCACCATCACGCCGTCGTAGCCGAGCGACCGCAGCACCCGACGCAGCCGGTCCAGCATCCCGTACCGCTGCTCGTCCGACGAGGTCATCGGCAGGACGGAGGGCGACCGCTCCGCACGGCGCAGCCCGGCGAGCGACTTCGCGTACGAATCGTCCGTCCGCCGCAGCACGCGCACCTGCCTACGGAGCCGGTGCGCGAGGCGCCGCAACGCGAACCGGTCGATCACGAACGTCTTGAGCAGCAGCGCGGCCCACACGGCCAGGAGCGCGCCGAAGAGGTACAGCGCGGTCCTCCCGCCCGGCGCGGCATCGTCCAGCACGAGCCACGCGAGGAACGCCGCCGCGGGAAGCCATCCCAGCGCGCCCGCCGCCCGCCACAACGAATCCGGCCCGAGCGTGCCCAGCCGAAGCGATCGGGCCAGCCTCGCCGTTCGCCCGCCCGCGTCGTCGGACCGGTCGTACACCGCCTGGAGGATCAGCAGGTCGCGCCGAACGTCGGGCAGCGTGCGCCGGAGCGCGCGCCGATCGTCCGCGCCCAACGGGTTCGCGTCGCTCGTGCGTCCGTCGAGCAGCGCGTCGGCCACCGCGGTCGTGCCGATGGACAGGATCGCGTCGATGTGATCCACGAGCCGCATCCGCTGGAACGAGTCGAGCGGCGTCTTCCCCCCGTTCACCTCGTGAAGACGGTCCAGGAAGGCGTTCAGGTCGTCGTACGCGATCAGGAAGACGCGGCCGGACCGGCTCGCCGCGTTGTGCCGGGCGACGTGGTCGGCGATCTGCATCCGGATCGCCGTTTTGCCGCTCCCCTTCTCGCCGAACACGACCGCCGTCGCGGGCCGGCTCAGCCCGCCGAGAATCTTCTCGAAGTCCGAGTGCATCGCGACGGGCGCGTGCGTTTCCTCTCGCTTGAGCGCCATCCGCGCGAAGACGGCGTCGTGCCGCGCCTCCTCGCCCTGGAACGGGTTCTCGACGATCTGCCAATGGTCGAAGAACTGCGCGAGGTTCATGCGTGGCTCGCTCGCCGCACCCGCCGGGCCGCCCCCCCGACGGTGTGCGGTCAGTGATCGACCCTGCGGCCGAGGCGCGGGCGGAGTTCCGCGAGAACCTTATCCAACACCTTCCTGTCCTTCGCCTCGACGTTCAGGCGGAGCAGCGGCTCGGTATTGCTCTTGCGCACGTTGCACCACCACCCCCGTGCCTTGAACAAGTCGATCGTCACCCCGTCCAGTTCGTCCACGTCCGCCTCGCCGACGAACTGCTCCCGGAGCGCGTCGAGCGCGGCGTCCGCTTCCTCGTTGACAAAGTTGATCTCGCCCGACTGCACGTACCGGCGCACCGGCGCGACCAGCGCGCTCAGCGGCTTCGACTGCCCGGACACCACCGTCAGCAGCGTCGTCAGCGCGATCGCCCCCGAGTCCGCGCAGAAGTTGTCGCGGAAATAGAAGTGCCCGGACAGTTCTCCCCCGAACACGCAGTCGTGCTCCGCCATCACCTGCTTCATGAACACGTGCCCCACCCGGCACCGGTACGGCGTCCCCCCGGACGCCCGCACGTCCTCCTCCACCGCCTTCGTCGAGCGCAGGTCGTACACGATCCCCGCCCCGGGCGCGCGGGCCAGGAACCACTTCGCCAGCAGCGCGGTCAGGTGATCGCAACCGATGATCGTTCCCTTCTCGTCCACCACCACCAGCCGATCCGCGTCGCCGTCGAAGCACACGCCGAGGTCGGCCTTGTTCGCCTTCACGGCGTCCTGGGTCTGGGCGAGGTTCGCCGCCACCAGCGGGTTCGGTTCGTGCGCGAAGTTCCCCTTCGTATGCTCGAAGTTCACCTCAACGATCGTCAGACCCTTGACGTTCGCGCCGCCCTTCCCGAAGACCTTGGGCACCATCGCTCCGGCCATGCCGTTCGACGCGTCGATCACGATCTTCAGCGGCCGCTTCAGGTCCAGGGTGCGAAGCACGTGGTGCGCATACGCCTCCCACAGGTCTCGCGTCTCGGAGCGCCCGGCCGCGCCCCGTCCGATCGTCGTGTCCACCATCGCGGCGAACTTGCGGACCTCCGCCAGCCCGTTCATCTCCCCGACCGGCTTGCCCTGCCTCCGCGAGACCTTGAACCCGTTGTACTGCGGCGGGTTGTGGCTCGCCGTCACCATCACCCCCCCCGCGCACCCGAGGTGGTTGATCGCGAACGTCACGAAGGGAGTATCCACCAGCCCCACGTCGATCACGTCGCCGCCCTGGGCGTTGATCCCCGAGATCAGGCTCCGTGCGAGGGATGGGCTGGACACGCGCATGTCCCTGCCCACCACGATGTTGCGCATCATCGGGTTCGTCTGCCCCGCCGCCTCGGCCTCACCACGCAGGAACCGCGATACCCCGAAGCCGATCTGCCACGCCATCTGGTCGTTCAGGAGGTCGGGATAGGTGCCGCGGACGTCGTAGGCCTTGAAAACGCGTCCCAGCATGACCGGGGTTCTCCGGGGGGGCAGAGGCGGGCGAATGGAAGGGGGAAGCCTAGCACGCCCCTTCCAATCGTCCAGAGCCGCTCATTCAGTCCGCCAACGCGGGATCGTCCGTCGGCACGGGCAGGACCCGCACAGGCACCCCTTCCGGCAAGGCCGCGAGGAAGTGACGGCCGTACCCCGTGGTCAGGATGCGGGGGTCGAGCACCACGACCCGCCCCCGATCGGTCGCCGACCGCACCAGCCTGCCGAATCCCTGCTTGAACCGCAGCACGGCCCGAGGCAGCGAGTCGTCGCGGAACGGGTCTCCGCCCCGCTCCCGGATCAGGTCGAGGCGGGCCTCTGTCAGCGGGCGATCCGGCGGCTCGAACGGCAGCCGGGTGATGATGACGTTCCGCAGCGCCTGCCCCCGAACGTCCACTCCCTGCCAGAAACTCGCCGCGCCGAGCAGCACCGACCGCCCGTCCTCCCGGAATCGCTGAAGGATGTCCCGCCGCGAGCCGTGCCGCCCCTGCACGAGCAGCGGCAGCGCCAGTTCGTGCAGCGGCGCCCGCAGAGCGTCCGCCGCCCGGTAGAGCGACCCGAACGACGTGAAGAGCACGAACGCCCCACCCTCCGTCGCGGCCACGTGGTCGAGGATGCGCGACACGAGTTCACGGGTATACACCCCGTCGCCGTGGGCGGCCGCTTCGTCGCCCGCCCGCGGGCTGGGCATCGAGCGGTCGATAAAGACCTCGATCTGCCGGGCGTAGTCGAACGGCGAGCCGAGTTGCAGCGTCGGCGCGCCCTCGCACCCGAGCCTTGAGATGGCGTGGGCGAAGGCCGTCTCCGCCCGCTCGGCAGGCTCGTCGTCGCGGACGGTCCGCGTGGCAAGCGTCGCGCTCGTGAGCACCACCGAATGCTGCCCTTCGAAGAGCCGCTCGCGCAGCAGCGGGGCCACGTCCACCGGCGAGCACGCGAGCGTGACCCGCAGCGCGCCGTACCGCCCGGGTTCGTCCGGCCGGCGCGACTCGATCCAGTACACGCACCCTGCCGCCGTCTGTTCGATCAGCGCCTCCGCCGCGTCCGCGATCTCCGCCGCACGCTCGGCGTAGGCGTTCAGTTCGAACCTGTCCGCATCCGTCTTCACGTCGTCGCGAAGGCTCCGAAGCCGCACGGCCAGTTCGTTCATCGCCGGGGTCAGCACGTTCTCGACGACGCCCGGCCTGCGCACGCGCCCGTTGCGTGAGTCCGACCGCTGGTGCGCCTCGGCGAGCGAGCCGAAGAACTCGCGAGCAGCCGCGTCCGCCCGCATCACCAGCGCCACCGCCCGCGAGACCGCCTCCGTGTCGCCGACCGACAGGTCCAGTTGCGCAAGGTACCCCCGCGCCGCCCGCGGATGGTGCAGCAGCCCGAGCAGGTGGAACACCCGCCCCTCCGAGAGCGACAGGCCGAAGTGCTCGGCCGCCACGTCCTCGACGTTGTGCGCCTCGTCGAGCACTACGTGGTCGTACTTCGGCAGGAACCCGACGTTGCGCGCCCGCAGCGCGAGGTCCGCAAAGAACAGCGCGTGGTTGCAGACGAGCAGGTTCGACTCCTCCATCTTCCGCCGCGCGGTCTGGTAGAAGCACTGCCTGTAGTTGGGGCACTTGCGCCCCATGCAGTTGCCCGAATCGGACTGCGTCAGGTTCCACACCCCGGGCCGCTCGAGTGGCGGCAACGTGCTCAGCGTGCCGTCGCGCGTGGCGTAGGCCCACTCCTGGATCACCTGCAACGACCGCCGGCTGGCCTCGTCGGGCAACAGCCTCGCCGCGCGCTGCGAAGCAAGCCCCAGGCGCCGGATGCTCAGGTAGTTTCCGCGCCCCTTGACCAGCACGGGACGAAGTTCTCCGGCCCACGACTCCGGCGCGCCGTGCGCGCCCAGCGTCCGCTCCAGCAACGGCACGTCGCGCTCGATCAACTGCTCCTGCAGCGAGATCGTGTTCGTCGCGACCACCACCGTCTCGCCGTGCGCCAGGCACCGCAGGATCGCCGGCACGAGGTAGGCGAAACTCTTGCCGACGCCCGTCCCCGCCTCGACCAGCAGCCGCCCCCGCTCCGCCATCGCGAGGGCGACCGCCCGTGCCATCCGCCGCTGCTCCTCGCGGGCCTCGAAGTCCGCGCCCAGCGCGCCGGCCACGGGGCCGTCGGGACCAAGGATGGAATCGACGGCGTCGGGCACGCGGGGAGTTTACGGGCGTCGCACGCCGAGCGGCGTTCGCTTCGGCTCGCCGTCGCGCCGGGGGTAGACCTTCGGCGTGTGGTGGAACTTCTCGAGCACGACGATGCGCCCCGTCGGCGTCTCGACCGTGGCGGCGTGCGAGGCGTGGAGCAGGTGCAGCGCCTCCTGGGCGTCCGCCAGTTCCTCTTCCGCCCGCTGCCCCTTCACCAGCAGGATCAGCCCCCCCACCTTCGCGAACGGGACCGTCAGTTCCGCGGCCGTCGCCAGCGGCCCCAGCGCACGGGCCGTCACGGCGTCGAACGACCCGCGCAGGCCGACGGGGCCTGAAAGGCCCCGCCCCGTGCGATCGTTCGGGCCTGCGGGGTCCCGCCCCCCGCGCTCGTCCTTCGAGCCGCGTTCGTGGGCCGCTCGCTCCGCGCGATCGTTCACCACCGTGAGATTGGCGAGGTGCAACCGATCGGCGATGGATCGGAGGAACTCCGCCTTCTTCCCGGTCGCCTCCAGCAGCGTGAAGTCCAACCGCGGCATCACGATCGCCAGCGGGACGCCCGGAAGGCCCCCGCCGGACCCGACGTCCAGCACACGACCGCGCTCCGGCAGGTCCGCGAGCAGGGGCACAAGCGTGAGCGCGTCGAAGATCAGCCGCATCCAGGCCTGTGCCGGGTCCGTGATCGCCGTCAGATTGAACGAGCGGTTCGTCTCGAGCAGCAGCCCGAGGTACCGCCCGAGCCGCTCGACGTCGCCCCGCTCGAACTCCACCCCCACCGCGCCCGCCGCGGCGAGGAACTCCGGCGTCGGCGCGATGGCGGGGGCATCATGCATCCTCGTCAGCGTACTCGAACGACGCCCGGAACGGCGGCATCGGGCGCCGCAACGCGACGTTGAGCATCAGCCCCGTCATGATCCACGACGCGAGCATGCTGGATCCGCCGTAGGAGACGAACGGCAGCGTGATGCCGATGATCGGCAGCAGACCGATCGTCATGCCCACGTTGATGACCATCTGCACCGCCACGAACGCCGCCAGCCCGACGCACAGAATCCGGCCGAGCGGCTCGCGGCAGAGGAGCGCCGTCAGCAGCGCGCCTCCGAGCCAGAGCAGGTACATGCCGAACACCGCCACGCCCCCGATCGCACCAAACCGATTGACGACCACCGCGAACACCATGTCGTTGTGCGCCTCCGGCAGTCGATTGAATCGCACCAGCGCCCGTGCCCGTCCGTCCGAGTTGCCGGCCAGCCCCCCCGCTCCGACCAGCCGCTGGGCCGTGAACGACTGGAAGTTGATGTCCTGCTCGCGCGAACGGTCTCCCTGCACCTGATGGACGAGCGCGATGAACCGCTCCTTCTGGTAGGGGCGGAGCAGCGGCCAACTCGCCGGCGCCGCCAGCAAGCCCGCGAGAATGATCACTCCCACGTGCCGCAGCCTCGCCCCGGCCGCCACGAGCATCGCGAAGAGCGACGGCACGAACAGGCTCGCGCTGCCGAGGTCCGGCTGGAGCGTGATGAGCGCCATCGGGACGAACGCGATGATCCCCGGCACGATCAGCCCCCGAAACTCGCGGTGCGTGCGCCGGAACCGCATGTACCGCGCCACCACCAGCACGAACACGATCTTCGCCAGTTCCGCGGGCTGAAAGTTCACCGGCCCGAGGTTGATCCACGCCCGTGCGCCGTTCGTCGGCGAGACCAGCCACTTCGGCACGCCCGGCGCGAGCAGAAACACCAGCAGCCCCAGCACGACCACCGTCGCGGGCCACGCCGCGAGCGACACGATCCGGTAGTGCGGCAGCGCGACGAAGACCGCCGCCAGCAGCCCGAGGATCAGGAACACCAGTTGCTTCCACGCCAGCGGCGCAAGGTCGAACGCCCCTCCCGCCGTCGGACGCCCCACCAGGTCGATCGCGTAGATGCCCAACAGGCTCAGCCCCAGCGCGGCGATCACCGAGAGCCACGCCGCGTTCGCCAGCGTGAGGGTCGAGCGGATGGTGCGGTGCGGCGAGCGCGAACCCTTGATGAGCGTGTGCAACTGCACGTTCATCACAGGTACCCCTCGGCGATGAGGGCGTGGATGATCTGGTTCGCGATCGGCCCCGCGACGCGCCCGCCGCTCCCCGCGTACTCCATCACGACCGCGATCGAGTACCTCGGCCGCTCTCCCTCACGCCCGACGAGCACGACGAACCACGAATGATCGCCGGAACGGACCACGGCCCTCGGGAGCGGACCGTCCGGGCCGTCGGGGTCGATGCGCAGGTCGGGCGCTGTGGCGGTGCCGGTCTTGCCGCGGACGCGGACGCCGGGGGCGTTGAAGATCGGCTCGCGACGCTCGTTGATGGTCATGGCGTGCGCCGTGCCGTAGCGGGAGTCGTTCACCACGCGGTCCAGCCCCTCGAGCGCGGCCTGCACCGCCGGCCGATTCAGTCCCAGTTCGCGCACCTCGGGCGGCGTCCCATCGTCGATCAGGCGCGGGCGCACCACGACGCCCATCCGCGCCAGCGTCGCGTACGCCGACGCGGCGTGCAGCGGTGTCCAATCCACCGGCCCCTGCCCGATCCCCATCAGGATCGCGTCCGAAGTCGAGAGCGCGGCGGCGTTCCCGTCCGGCCCCAGCGTGCCCGCGTGCTCCGGCCCGACGCCGAGGCCGAACCGCTCGCCCACGCCGAAATCGCGGTATGCCGCCTCGATGTCGCGCGGCCCGAGCCGTTGCCCGAGCGTGTAGAAGAAGATATTGCACGAGACCATCAACGCCTCGACGGCGTCGAGCGGGTGCCCCATGCGTGCCTGGTGCGTCGAGAAGCCGAACCGCTCGCGGTACACCCAGCAGCGGTAGTTGTTGGGAAGGTTCGGGAGGAGGTGCCCCGTGCACTCGATGCGCTGGTCGAGCGAGTAGTTCCCCCGCGTCACGGCCTCGCTCAGCATCAGCGCTTTCGCCACCGAGCCGGGCGGGTACGCGACACCGACAGCGCGATTGAGGTACGGCTTGTCCCGTTCGTCCGCGGCGATGGACTCGGGATCGTCGCGCATCACGTCGCGATTGAACGATGGCATGGAGACGAGCGCGAGCACCTCCCCCGTGTCCACGTCGAGCACGACCGCCGCTCCGTTCAACGGCTCGCCCACCGGCATCGTCGGGTTGTCTTCGCCGTGCCAGTCGTGAACCCGGGCTAGCCCCACCTCCGGCGTCATCGCGGCCTGCACCCGGGCCTGGAGCATCACGTCCAGCGTCAGGTGGACGTCGCGCCCGAAGTCCGGCTCGACCGCCGTCCGCTGCGAGAGGTCAAGCCGCGTGAGTTCAAGCCCCCGCAGCCCCCGCAACCTGGCCTCCCGCGCGCGCTCGATCCCGGCCCGCCCCGCCGGGTCGCCCGGCATGTACTGCCCCCGATCGCGCGTCCGCCCGTCCAGCGTGCGCACCGTCGCGCGGGCGTGGAGGTCGTCGTCCGTGCTCAGCGCCTCGCGCCGCGACGCGGCGTCGATGTCGATCGCGCGCCGGCCCATCCATCCCAGCACGTGGGCCGCGACCCCCTCGACCGTCACGCTCTCGTGCCCCTGGTGCTTCAGCGGCCCGGGAAAGGTCGAGCGGTCGATTTCGACCGTCACCCGATCGAACGGGTACTCGCGGTCGCTGCTGCGTCGGACGACAAGGCCCGGCAGCAGCGGCGCCTGCTCGGCGAGCGCAATGTCTCTGTCGATGGACGGGTCGTCGAGCCACGCGAAGAGCGGCACGCTCTGCTCCGCCAGCCGCATCAGCAGGAACGCGGTCGCGTCGTCCATGTCCGGCAGCACCGCGTGCGGGCGACGCTGCTCGGCGATCTCGCCCGCGGCACGCTCGTCGATCTGCGCCAGCAGTTCGGGCGTGAACTGGCGACCGCGCGCGGCCTGCTCCCGGATCGCCTGGCGACGCCTCGCATCGGTGATTGTCCCCGCCATCCTGTCAACGCGGGCGAGAATCCGGGCACGCCGCGACTCGAGTTCCGGCGCATCGGCGGCCGAGATCGACGCAAGGCGCGTCCACATCGCCGAGACGTGCGCGTCGTACACCTGCCGGTACCGCTCGACCAGCCGCTCGCGTGCCTGAGCGTCCAGCAGCGGCCACGCGTCCCGGTGGGCACGGCGCGCGAACGAACTCGCTCGCTCGTCCGCCCACGCCCCGGAGAGCACGCGGTAGTCCACGGCGGCCTCGTAACTGGGACGGTCCTGGGCGAGCACCCGCCCGTGCCGGTCGAGGATGCGCCCACGCACCGTCGGCATCCAGCGCTCGGCGTACAGCCGGCGCTCGGCGTCGGCCACGTGCGTGCCGTGCTCCACCACCGTCAGGCGAGCCAGTTGCACTCCCATCGCGGCGCACGCGATCAGCACCAGCCCCAGGAGGAGCGTGAGCCTTCGCCGGAACATGGAGCGGATCGGTCGGGTCGCCTTCATCCGTGGTCCCGGACTCGCTCGCGTCGTCGCCCGTCCCGGGGCCTCCGTTGCCCGCGGGAGGCGCGGCCGTCAGTCATTTCGCTTGTCGCGCGTCACCTGGGCGTAGGCGTTGTGGGAGTGGATCGACTCGAAGTTCTCCGAGTTGATCGAGTACCAGACCACGCGCGCGTCTCCCTCCAGCGAGAGCGCCAGGTCGCGGACGATGTCCTCGACGAACTTCGGGTTGTCGTAGGCGTGCTCGGTCACCCACTTCTCGTCCGGCCGCTTCAGCACCGCGAAGACCGGCGCGGACGCGGCCTGCTCCAGCAGTTCCACCAGGTCCTCGATCCACATCATCGAGTTCGTGCGCACCGACGCTTCGATCCGGCAACGCTGGTTGTGCGCCCCGTAGTCGCTGATCTCCCGGGAGCACGGGCACAGGCTCGCCGCGGGGGCGGAGACCGTCATGACGAAGTCCGTCTCGCCGTTGGCCGTGCAGGCGAAGCGCACCCGGTAGTCCATCAGCCCGGGCGCGCCCGTCACCGGAGCGCGCTTGGCGATGAAGTACGTGAACTCCGCCTCGAAGTGGGCCTCCTCCGCCTCCAGCCGCTCCCGGATGGCCCGCGCGATCGCCGGGATCCGCTCCGGGCAGACCGGCTCGCACGTCTGCTCGTTGAGCACCTCCAGGAAGCGGCTCATGTGCGTGCCCTTCTGGTGGTGCGGCAGAGCCACGTACATGTTGATCGCCGCCACCGTCGTCTGCTCCCCGCCCTCCCGCGTGTGCAGCCGCAGCGGGTAGGTCACGTCCTTTACCCCGACCCGATCGATGGCGACCCGACGATCGTCGGCGAGCGATTGCACGTCCGGCATCGAACGCCGGGAAGTGTTGGGGGTGTCGTGGCGGGTCATCGGTGCTCCGGGGAGGCGCCCGGATCGGCCCTCCGCGAGAGTTTAGGCCGAGGCCCGGGCCTGGCGTCTGCGCTCGAACAGCGACGCGAACCACGAGACCCCGATGGGTATCCCGAGGAACCCGCCGGCGGCCCAGTCCAGCCCGACGGGCGCGGCCGGCCCGAAGTAACGCCCCGCGTACAGGTCCGCCACCAGGTCGTTTCCATGCACGAACCGGGCCGCGATCGGAGCGACCAACGCCAGCACGGCCAATGAGACGAAGAACGTCAGGCTGTTCGCCGCATCGTCGACGTACGAGGAGGCGAGCCGCCCGAACCCCGCTCCGATGATCCCCGCGAGAATGGCAGCGAAGACAGCCTGGCCCTTGAGGGGCTCCTGCGCGACCAGCCACGCCACCGCTCCACCCACCACGACCGCGACCCCCATGCCCACAAGAGCGCCCGGAGCGATCAACGCCCGCACGAGTTCGTTCCTCGGATGCGGCCTGCGCGGCGCGTTGTCCGGCGCTTCATGCGGGTCGTGCGATCGTTCATACCGACGCACGGCGACCAGCCACACGCCGGCGGCGAGCGCCGCTGTCAGAACGCCGACCATCAACCCCTCGACGGCAAACATGGTGAGGACGCCCGGCGACGCCTCGCGCCGGATGACCATGTCCACCGGCCCCGAGGCCCACGCCGCATGAGCCATCGTCAGGCCCGCTGTCCACATCCCCGACCGCCATCCGTGGAAGTACGTCGCCAGGAGCGACGCGACAGCCGCGATCGCGAACACGCCGAGCAGCACCGCCACCCCCAGGACGGGCGATGACCCGACCAGCAGCGTCGCGTCGCGGCTGCCGTCGGGTGCGCGGAGCAGATTCACGAGGAACGCCGCGATCGGACCGAGCACGAAGAGCGCGGCGAGCGGCGGCAGGTAGCGCGAGGCGGCCTTGAGCATGGCGGGATGATGGCGTACCGGGACGCTCCCGGCAACCGCCGTGCCCGAATCGCGGCCTGATGCGGCGTGCGTCGTCATCGGAGGAGGGCCAGCAGCCGGGCGATCCGCTTGCTGATCGCCGGGTGGGAGCAGAAGAGCGTTTCCACCTCGCCGTGGGCCTTGCGGACCTTGCGCAGGGGATTCACGATGTACATGTGGGCCGTGCCCCGGTTGGCCGTGTCCACCAGCGGCTCCTCGTCATCCCCCAGCCGGCGCAGAGCGTTGGCCATCGCCTCGGGGTTGCGTGTCAGTTCGACGGCCCCCGCGTCGGCAAGGTACTCGCGCTGCCGGCTGTACGCCATCTGGATGATCCGAGCAAAGAGCGGCGCGACGATCGCCAGCACCAGGGCGATGACCAGGAGCACCAGCACCCCCGCACCTCCACCCTTGCCCCCCGACGATCGCCTCGCGCCGTGCGCGCCTCCCCGGAACGCCACGCGCAGGAACGCGTCGCACGCGAAGACGATCAGCCCCACCATCGTCGCCATCAGCATCGAAAACCGGATGTCCAGGTGGCGGATGTGCGCGATCTCGTGCGCGATGACGGCCTGGAGTTCGTCGCGGGGGAGTTTCTCGCGCAGGCCCCGCGTGATCGCCACCACCCCGTGCTCCGGGTCTCGCCCGGTGGCGAAGGCGTTGAGGGCGGAATCGTTGATGATGTAGACGCGGGGCATGGGGAGGCCGGCGGCGATGCGCATCTCATCGACGACGTTGTAGAGTTCGGGATCGTCCTGCGGGCCGATCGGGATCGCCCCGGACATGCGGAGGATAGCGTTCGCGCCGCCGAACCACGACCAGAGCACGCCGAACCCGCCGAAGATCAGCGCGGCGACGACGCCGACAGCGACCGACGGCAGCAGACTCGCGCTGTCGCCCGTCGCGTAGAGCGCGAGCGCGGCCGCGATGGCGGCCCCGACCGCTGCGCCCAGCCCGAGCATCAGCACGATGAGGAGCGTGCTGGCGCGTCTGTTCTTGCGGATCAGGTCGATGTAGGTCGTGGTGCCCGGATACGCCTTGATGCGGTCGCGGATCGCGCGATCGGTGTCGGTCGCGCCGGCGACGGCGCGGTCGAGCGCGGAGGGGCGCGGCGGGGGCGCACCCGGCGTCGTGGGCGGTCGCGGAGGGTTGCCGGCCTGGCTCATCGCGGATCAGCTCGAGAACGAGACCTTCGGGGCCTCGCGCTCCGCGCTCGCCTCGACGCGGAAATACTCGCGGGGCTTGAAGGCGAACGTGCCGGCGACGATGTTCGTCGGGAAGGTCTGGCGCGTGGTCTCGTAGCGCCCGACGCAGTCGTTGTAGTGCTGGCGGGCGAAGCCGACCTTGTTCTCGGTGGACGCCAGTTCCTCCTGCAACTGCCGGAAGTTCGTGTCCGCCTTGAGTTGCGGGTAGGCCTCGCTCAGCGCGAACAGCCGGCCCAGCGCCTGCGTGATGGCATTCTCGGCCAGCGCCTTCTCGGCCGCGTGCGCCCCGTCCGAGGCGACCGAGACGGCCTGCTGCCTCGCCTGGATCACCGCCTCCAGCGTCCCCTTCTCGTGGGCCGCGTAGCCCTTGACCGTCTCGACGAGGTTCGGGATCAGGTCGTAGCGCCGCTTCAGTTGCACGTCGATCTGCGACCAGCCGTTGTCGCAGTCCACCCGCTGGCGCACCAGCGTGTTGTACATCGCCACGAACCAGAGCAGCACGATGAGGAACAGCCCGGCGGCGGCGAGCAGGACGATCCACCCCATGACGTACCTCCCGTCGAGAGTCGGACGAGGTCTCCGTCGCCCCGCCCGCAGGCATGTTAGGAACCCCGCGCCGGGATTGCGGCCTTCTGGTAGGATTTGCCCACCCCGCGGCCCACGCCGGGCCTTGAAGGGGGGAAGGACGGCCTGCGATGTCGGACTCGACGCCCCGCGGCGACGCCCTCGAACGCCGGATCGCGCTGGCGGACCTCCTCGACGATCTCCTCTGGCCCAAACTCCTCCGCGCCGGCGCGCTCGCCCTGCGCCCGAGCCGCCTCGGACTCGCCTTCTTCACCCTCGTCGCCGCATGGTTTGTCGGAAGCCTCTCGAACCTCTGGTCGTCAGCCGACCAGTCCTTCATCGAGGCCGCCGCGGCGTTGAAACTGCGGGGCTTCGGCCTGATCTTCGGAGGTCTCACCACCCTCAACGGCGAGGCTGTCCTCAGCGGCTTCAGCGTCCTCCTCTACGACCTCCCCCGCACGCTCTGGGACCAGCACGCCGTCGCTCTTGTCGTACTCACCATTCCCTACGTGGTCATCATGGCGATCGGCGGCGGAGCGATCAGCCGCTCCGTCGCGTGCGAGTTCTCCCAGGGCGTCGTCATGTCATGGCCCGAGGCGCTCGCCTTCGCCCTCAAGCGCTGTGGCTCTCTCGCGGGCGCGCTCTTCGCTCCGTGGATGGGGGTCGCACTTCTCGCCCTCGTCATGGCCGTCGGAGGCTTCTTCGTCCTCCAGGGCGTTCCCGTGCTGAACCTGCTGGGCGGCCTGCTCTACGGCCTCTTTCTCGTCCTCGGCACGCTCGCCGTCCTGCTCTTCGCCGGATACCTCCTCGGCTCGTCGATGCTTGTCCCCGCCGTCGCCTGCGAGGGCACCGACGCCATCGACGCCGTGCAACGCTCGCTCGCCTACGTCGCCGCACGCCCGCTTCGACTGGTCATCTACCTCGTGGTTCTCGGCCTTGTCGGCGGTGTTCTCGTCGGCGTCCTCGGCGTCATCGCGCAGGGCGTCGTCTCGTTCACCGCCACGGCCTCGTCCGCCTTCAGCGGCCCGATCGGCACCGCCATCGTCACCGGGGGCGCGACCGAGGAGGGGCTGTCGAAGACCAACGCCACGGCTCGCACCATGGTCGCCACGTGGTCCGCCCTGCCACTGCTGCTCGTCTGGGCCTTCGCGCTCAGTTACTTCTGGTCCGGAGGCACCATCCTGTACCTTCTCATGCGCCAGCACTGCGACGGCCAGGACCACGCCGAACTCTGGATGCCCGGCATGGTCGAAGGCACCATGGCCCGAGCCATGGCCGAGCGAGGCGGGGGCAGCGCCCCGGCATAGCGGCGAGCACCCCGGAGCAGAGCAGGCCCTCAGCCCGAGAACCCACCGAGGCCTGTGTCGTCCACTGCGTCAACCCCTCAAGGCGGAGAAAGGGGCCGGCCGCTGGTATTGGGCCGCACGCTGGTCGATAATACCCACATGGTCGCACACGTCGTCAACGTCCCGTTCCCCGCGGGCCTCGCGCAGGAACTGGAAGCGCGTGCCGCAAAGGCGGGCATGTCGCTCCAGACGTACATCGCGTTCCTCGCTCGTGTAGACATCCGAAGGCACGACCCGGCATTCGTGGCCGCCGTTCAACACCTCTTCAAGAAGTACCCTGAATCACTCAGGAAGCTCGCGGAGTGATCGTCGGAGTCCTCCCCAAGCCGCCGCGGTTTCTCGAACTCGCCGAGGTGCTCACGCTCCACGAGGCCGGCATCGAGGAGTTCGGTGGCAAGCCGGGAGTGCGAGATCAAGGTCTATTGGAGTCTGCGATCGCCGTGCCCCGTCAGACTGTCGCGGAGGAGTTCGCTCACTCGATTCCGTTCGGCATGGCCGCTGCTTATGCGTTCCACCTCTGCAAGAATCATCCGTTCCACGATGGAAACAAACGGGCCGCCCTGGCCGCGATGGTCGTCTTCTTGCGGCTCAATGGGTGGGAGTTGAACGTGCCGGACTTCGAGGCCGCCGACCGGATTCTCGCCGTGGCGCAAGGGTCGCTCGGCAAGGACTCCTTGGCCGCTGGATTCAGAGCACCAGTCGTCCGCGGCCCACCATCGAGCTCCGCGACTTCCTGCGGGAACTCGACTACGCGCGCCTCGCCACGACCTTCGCGTCAATCGCGGCCGGACCCATCGACGAGCGCGTCCAGACCATGATGGAGGCGGGTTCCGCGGTACCGGCGGTCCAACAGGCCAACCTCGGTGCGCTCGCCGCCGAGACCTCCGGAGATGCGCTGCGTGCGGGCATCCTCAGACAACATGCCATGCTGTTGACCGCCATCTACCGCATCGCCGAGGACATGGGCTACGAGTGGTAACCGAACTCACCATCCCCACCCCCGACCGCGGGCTGCACGAGATCACCGGCCTCGTCGAGCGCGTCGTCTCCGACGCCGGAGTCCGTGACGGCCTCTGCACCGTTTTCATCCGCCACACCTCCGCCTCGCTCATCATCCAGGAGAACGCGGACCCGTCCGCGCGTCGCGACCTCGAAGCGTGGCTCGACCGGCTCGTCCCCGAGGGCGACCCGCTCTACACCCACACCGCCGAAGGCCCCGACGACATGCCGAGCCATATCCGGGCCGTCCTCACGCAGACCTCGCTCAGCATCCCGATCGTTGGCGGGCGGCTGGCCCTCGGCACGTGGCAGGGCATCTACCTCTGGGAGCACCGCCGTGCCCCCCACCAACGGCGCGTCGTGGTGTCCGTCCTTGGCCAATCCTGACGAACCCGCCGCCCGTCTCGGCGGTACGCTTCTGAAAGCCCGCCGCCCGGCCCCGTCGGGTCGCTCGCGTGCGGGCGTTACTCCGGAGGACCACCACCATGCGTATCCGAACGATCGCCGCTGTTCCTGTTGCTCTGCTGCTGGCCGCCGGCGTGCTGGGCTTCGCCGCACACGAGCGTTCCTCGCCGGCGCCGACGGTCGAGACCGCCACCACGCAAGCCGCGGCCTACGGTGTGGACCCCGTCCATTCCTCGGTCGTCTTCCGCATCAAGCACGCGGGCATCACCAACTTCTACGGCCGGTTCAACGGGCTGACCGGCGAGTTCACCTTCGACCCCGACAACCCGTCGGCCGGCCAGTTCGCCTTCTCGGTCAAGACCCAGAACGTCGACACCGGCAACAGCCAGCGCGACGACCACCTCCGCAACGCCGACTTCTTCAACGCCGTCCAGTTCCCGACGATCGACTTCAAGTCCACGTCGATCACCCACGTTGAGGGCAACCACTATGTCCTCAAGGGCGACCTCTCGCTGCACGGCAAGACCAGGCCCGTCGAGGCGAAGTTCGAGTGGCTCGGCACCGGCACCTTCCGCAACCGACCGATCGCCGCCTTCGAGGCCGTGATCGAGATCAAGCGCTCCGACTTCGACATGACGCACTTCATGGCCCCCGACGGCTCCGACTCCGGCGGGCTGGGCAACAACGTCACCATCAAAGTGGCCGTCGAGGCTCCTCAGAAGTAATCCCCGTACCACGACCGTCGGCCTCCCCCACTTCTTGCCTTCAACCCACTAGCCCGACGCTCGTGCCCGCTCTCCTCCTCCCGCGGCGTCCGGCTCGAACCGGCCGCCGCGATTCGCCATGTCGATCCGCGACCTCCTCTTCACGACCGTTTACCCCGGACTCATCGCGGGCGTCGGTCTTCTCGCGTCGTGGCTCCTCTGGCAAGTGGCCTTCCGTTCCGCACCATCCGAAGCCACGCCGCGCGGGCCGCTCTGGGTCGCCCCGGTGGTCTTCACCCTGGCGTTCCTCGTCGCGTACTACGGCTTCAACCCCAAGCCTCAACTCTGGCCATCGAACGCCGTCATGCGGCTCCATGCCACGGCAGCGGCCGGCGGCGCGGTCGGCGTGCTTGCCGCTCTCGCGGCCATGCTGCCCGCACGGTTCCGGTGGGGCGGACATCTCGCCCGTCATGCGCTCGCGCTCGCCCTCGGCGCGTTCATCGCGCTCGCGTACCTCGCCCCGCTCACACCTCATGCGCTGAGCGCGCCGAGGGTCGCTGTTCTTGCTGTCGCCAGCGCGATCTGGCTCGCGATCACCACGGCCATCCTCGACTCCGTGGCCCACAGGCTGCAAGGGTGGCGGATGCCGGCGGCGCTCCTGCCTCTCGTCGGCGGTTCCGTGCCCGTCTTCCTCTTCGGGGCGTACGCCACGGGCGCGCAGTTCGCCGGGACCCTCATCGCGTTGCTCAGCGCCGCCCTCGTCGTCGGGCTGATCTGTCGGCGCCTCTCCCTTGAACGCGGCGGCGTGATCTTCGTGATGGGCGTGCTCCTTTCGCTCGGTCTCATCGCGTACTTCTTCAACTCCAACTCGCGCACGGGACCGCTGATCCTGCTCGCGCTCGCGCCGATCGCTGCCGGCGTGTCCCTGCTCCCGGCGATCGCCGACCGCAAGGGACTCCTGCCCTTCCTCGCCGCATTCGCACCGATGGCACTCGTCGCGGGCGCGGCCGCGCTCTGGGCGTTCCTCGGCAGGCCGGACCTGGACCCCTACCCCTACTGACCGCCATGCACCACCCGGCCCACGCACGCCCCTACGACACGCTCGCCATCGGGACGCGGCTGGTCCTCCGCCACCCCAACCGCCGCGACCGCGAGGCGTTCCTCTCGCTCCGCCGAGCCAGCCGCGCGTTCCTCGAACCGTGGGAGCCGCTCCCGCCGCCCGGCGGCGACGCCTTCGGCGACGAACAGTTCGCGCGCCTGCTCGACACCTGCGACACCGACCTCAGCCAACGCACGCTCGCGTGCCTGCGCGATGGCGGCGCGATCGTCGGCCAGGTCTCCCTCGGCGGCATCCTGCGCGGGCCGCTCCAGTCCTGCTTCGTCGGCTACTGGATCGGCGAGCCGTTCATACGGCGCGGCTTCGGGACGGAAGCCGTCGGGCTTGCCGTCCGCTACGCCTTCGGCACGCTCGGCCTGCACCGCGTCGAGGCCAACATCCAACCCCACAACGAGCCGTCCAAGGCTCTCGCCCGCAGGGTCGGCTTCCGCTACGAGGGCTACTCCCCGCGCTACCTTCAGATCGCCGGCCAGTGGGCAGACCATGAGCGATGGGCGATCACCGTGGAAGACTGGCACGCGCTGCGGGCACTCGCTCCGTAGCCCTATCGGGCGTAGTCCGGCTCGTTGCCCGGCTTCCACTTGATGTTGCAGCCAATGCTCGGGCGCTGCTCAGCGGACGGCGCCTCGCCCTTGAGCGCCGCATCCAGCGCGGCCCGCAGGTCGCGCCCGGTGACGGGGATGCCGTTGCTCGGCCGGCTGTCGTCCAGTTGGCCGCGGTAGACGAGCCGGTGCTGCTTGTCGAAGAGGAAGAAGTCCGGCGTGCAGGCGGCTCGGTAACGCTTGGCGACGTCCTGCGCGGCGTCAACGAGGTACGGGAATGTGTACCCCGCGGCGCGGGCCTCGTCGCGCATCTTCGCGGGGCTGTCGTCCGGGTGTTTCTCGGCGTCGTTGGAGCAGATCGCAACGATGCCGACGCCGCGCTCCCCGTACTCACGCCCGATGTTCGCCAACTCCGCGCGGACGTGCTTCACGAACGGGCAGTGGTTGCAGATGAACATGACGAGCAACGGCCGCCCGGCGAAGTCCGCGAGCGAGACGGTCCGGCCGGAGACGGTGTCTTCGAGCGTGAAGGCCGGCGCCGGCGTGCCGAGGGAAAGCATGGTCGAGGGAGTCTGGGCCATGGCAGCCTCCAGGCAAAGCGGGAAAATGTGCATGCAGTCCGGTCGCCGGCATGGTATGACTGGATCGACGGTCGGCGTACCTCCCGGGCAAAAACCCGGGGGATAGCCCCCGATCGGCATGTTCGGGGTGGTTTGATGGAACACCCCCCGGAGGTCGCCGAAGCGAAGATCGGCGGCACCGGCGAGAGGGGCGCGGTCGGTGTCGGCCCGTGGGTCTTGTAATCGTGCCAGGAGTCATTGTGATGTCGAAGCATCGTCCTTGTGTGTCGCTCGTTGGAACCGCCTGTGTGCTCGCCGTCGCGATGGCGATGTCGGGATGCTCGTCGTCCGGAGATCGGACTTCGCTGTTGAGCCTCGGCGAGCAGCCGCGGCCGACGCCGCGTGCGGCGCAGCCCGAGGGCTACGACCAGCCCGGGTTCGGCTTCCCCCACCTGATCGTCGGCAAGGACCCGGTCGACCTGACGGAGCCGGGCTCGTTCGGCGTCGGGACCGCGCCGGTCGAGATCATCGACACCCGGAAGTTCCCGCAGCAGATCAACATCCCGGAGTTCGACGGGCCTCCCCGGCGCGTGACGCACCTGCTCCCGCCGCACTCGCGCGACAAGACGCCGATCATCGGCGAGCCGAACGACCTCCCTCTGGGCGGCGTGCTCGACGAAGTGCGGACGAGTCCCGATGAGTTGTGGCCCGCCATCACGCAAACGCCCTGGACGCCTCCGGACCCGACGCTCGCCGTCGGACCGACGCACATCGTTGAGACGGTGAACATGGCGGTGGCGTTCTACGACAAGCAGGGGAACCTCGAGTTCTACGCGAACCTGGACTCCACCGGGAACCCGGGCTTCTTCGAGTCGGTGGGCGGGGGGAACTTCACCTTCGATCCCAAGTGCTTCTATGACCACTACTCGCAGCGGTTCGTGATCGTCGCCCTCGAGGTGTACGGCTCGACCCAGTCGTGGATCGACATCGCCGTCTCCGACGACTCGAACCCCCACGGCACCTGGTACAAGTACCGCACGGATTCGCGCATCAACGTCAACGGAACGCTGTACTGGGTGGACTACCCCGGCTTCGGCTACGACCAGACCGGCTACTACGTCACGGGTAACCTCTTCCGCCTGTCGGGCGGCGGCGGCGGCTTCGCCGGCGTGCTCTTCCGCAGTTTCAACAAGACCCCGCTGCTGACCGGACAGCCCGCGCAGTACACCGACGTGCGCGACGGCAACGCGGCCTCGGCGCAGGTCGCCCAGCACTTCGGGAACAACATCCGCCCCTTCTTCGCCTCGGTGAACAGCACCAGTTCGATCAAGATCCAGGCGATCAACAACCCGCACTCGTCACCCACCCTCTCAACGACGAACGTGACCGTGCCCTCCTTCTCGTACCCGACCGGCGGCGCCCCCAACCTCGGCGGAAGTTCCATCGACGTGCTCGACGGACGCCTCATCAACGTCATGTGGCGCGAGGGACGGCTCTACACCGGGCACGGCATCCGCGCCAACAGCAAGAACATGGCCCGCTGGTACCAGTTCAACACCAACAACTGGCCCCAGTCCGGAAGCGTGACCTACGTGCAGGGCGGCAACGTGGACGGCGGCTCGGGCGTCCACACCTGGTTCCCCGCGCTCTACGAGAACAAAGACGGACACGTCGGCATGGTGATGGCGGCGTCGTCGTCCGGCACTCACGCGGCGGTTCGCATCACCAGCCGCGCCCCGAGCGATCCTCCGGGAACGATGGGCGCGACGCAGCAGGTCGCCATCGGCAACACCGGCACCTCCGGCCGCTGGGGCGACTACTTCGACATCACGGTCGATCCCACGAACGACCGCACCTTCTGGATCGTCGGCCAGTACCCGATCCCCTCGGGATGGCAGACGTGGATCTCGAGTTTCAGCGTGTCCTTCTGCGACGCCGACTGGAACGAGGACGGCACGGTGAACTCCCAGGACGTGCTCGCCTTCCTCAACGACTGGACGTCCAACAACCCCAAGGCCGACCTCAACGGCGACACCATGTTCAACTCGCTCGACGTGCTCGCCTTCCTGAACCTCTACAACACGCCGTGCGACTGACGCCCCTCGGCTGTTCGCACTCTTGTTCTTCCGCCGGCCCTCGGGATCCCCCGAGGGCCGGCTGCATTGAGGCTTCGCCTTACGTGGGTTCGCACAGGCGAGACGCCTGTGCCACCGGCAAGCGGAGAGAGTGGGATTCGAACCCACGGTGACGACAAGCGCCACACCGGTTTTCGAGACCGGCCCTTTCAGCCGCTCAGGCATCTCTCCGGCTGGGTCGCAAGTCTAACCGCGAGCAGGCTGCGCGGCGACCGCGCGGACCAGCGCGGCCAGAATCTCCTCCGGCTCGGACATCCGCCCCACGCCGACGGTCCTGCACGCCTGCCAGCCCTCCCCCGGGCCGACCAGCACGAAGCCGTCCTCGGCGAGTTGACGGGCGTTGCGCCGGGTCGAAGGCTGCCCCCACATCGCGGCATTCATCGCCGGCGCGAGCAGCACCGGTGTCCGCGAACGATCGATGGCGCTGAGGATGAGCGTCACCACGTCGTCCGTCATGCCGGCAGCCAGCCTGGCCATGCAATCCATTGTGCATGGGGCGACAACGGCCGCGTCCGCCGCGGACGCGAGCGAGACGTGCTGCGGATCGTTCGATTCGAGGTGCTCCCATGCGCTCGTGTAGACCGGCCTCGCGGAGAGCGCCTGGAACGTCAGGGGTGAGACGAACCGCGTCGCCGCGTCTGTCATCGCCACCGTGACCTCCGCGCCGCACTGGGCGACACGGCTGACGAGCATGGCCGTCTTGTACGCGGCGATGCCCCCCGTCACGCCGACGATGATCCGCTTGCCGCGCAGCGTGGCTTCGCTCACGGTGTCCGCCCCGCCGGAGGCCCGGCGTCAGAGGAGCGCTTCGCCCTCGGGGCCTGACGACCCGCCCGGAGCGAGCGCGGGGAACTCGTGGGTGATCTTCTCGCGCAGGATCTCGTCGATGACCACCTCGAGATCGGATCGGCCTTCGCGCTCCACCAGCGGGCGCGCCCCCTCCATCAGTTGAACCATCCGCCGCTGGATCAGCGCACAGAGGGCAAACCGCCCGCCGACCCGCTTGACCAGTTCCTCGCTCTTGAGCGCGTCAATCATCCGTGCCCCTCGTCGACATCCCCCATCTGGAGCGGCCCCAAGCCACCGCCATGAGGGGGCGTATACTAGCCCCGCCGGAAGATGGGTCGTCACTCGACCGCCCGGCATCGACTCAAGCCGTCCCGTACTGTGCCGAGCCGGATCGCTGTCGCCGTTGCCACGGCGAACGGTCGGCCTCATCCGGAGCACCCGTTCCCCATGACCGCGACCACCTGGAGCCTCGGCGACCGCCTGATCCACGGCACCAAGCCCGACTGGGGCGTCGGCGTTGTCATGGGTGCGACGCAGCAGACCCACGAAGGCACGCCGTGCCAGCGCCTCGTCGTCCGCTTCGAGCACGGCGGCGTCAAGACCCTCACAACCGCCATGGCGGACCTGCGGCCCATCGGGTCGCTCCCGACTTCGGACAACGGGACCGGACACGAGGCCGCAACCCTCGCACCCGATGAACTCCGCCAGCGACTGGTCGCCCTGCCGCCGGAATCGACCGACCCCTTCCGAAGCCTGGCCGCCAGGCTCAGGTCCACGCTCAGCCTGTACAGCCACAGGCCGAGCGGCGCATCGCTCCTCGAGTGGGCGTCGCTCCAGACGGGCATGGCCGACCCGCTCTCGGTCTTCAGCCGCCATGAACTGGAGCAACTGTTCTCTCGGTTCTCTGCCGCGCTCGACGCTCACGCACGCAAACTGCTCAGGGATGGCCTGAAACAAGACCCCAAGGCGGTCTCCGAGGCCGTGGCCGCGGCGTCGCCCGAGGCGCGTGCCGCGGTGAAGCGTCTCGACGTGACCCGTTGACGCCGGGCAACATCCGGCGCGACCGCCACGCCCGCACAACCGGGACCATCGAAGCGAGCGGCACGGCGGCTGTTCCACATCGAACCAGCGGCGTTTTTTTCGGACATTCCCCGATCGTGGCACGGCCGCACCCCCGGTGGCCCGTGCGTTGATGCTCCTCCCTTCGCCCCGCGGCGGCGCGGGGCCGGCGTGAGCCGCCAACCGAAGAAGGGACCGCACCATGGACGAGCGAGAGTTCGAGAAGCGACTCGGCGACCTGATCGGCCAGATCAACAACCTGCCGCCCGGCGAGAGAGAGAGGCTGGAGCAGTTGGCCGTGGAGACGCGCGATCGTCACGAGAGGATGCGCCGAACGCTCGGCGACCTGCAGGAGTCGCTGGACTACCTCCGTCTGAGCGTGAAATACCTGGTCTTCGACCTGGAGGCGACCCGCCGCGAGAACCGCTACCTGCGCCAGTTGCTCGACGAACACGCCGGACCGGACGCGGATCGACGGGCTTCGGGCCAGTAAGGGCGTTTGTTCGACGCAACACGGACGGCTATGCTTGGCCCGACCGCCCTTCCCCGGGCGGCCTGGGACAGGTGGCCGAGCGGCTGAAGGCGACGGTTTGCTAAACCGTTATACGGGTACTCCCTGTATCGCGGGTTCGAATCCCGCCCTGTCCGCGTTTCCATTTCCGCGATCAGCGCGCTTGGCGGGCCGCGAACTCCCAAGGGGCGGGCGCGAAGCCACGAGGCGACAACGCCGGTAGCCGACGGCCAATACCTGACATAACGCGAACAATGCTGGCAAGCCGTTATCCGCGCACCCGCCCTTGACACAGCCCCGAAACGGGCCGATACTGTATCTAGATATCCACTATGGATGCCTGAAGGGTTGGCGGCTCGATGATCTCTCAGACTTCCGAATACGCACTTCGCGCTGCCGTCATGCTCGCCACCCGAGCGACGGATCGCCCCGCCTCAGCGCAAGAGATCGCGGAGGCGACGCGCGTCCCGGTCGGCTATCTGCAGAAGATCCTGAGGGCGCTCGCGAGGAAGGGCGTGCTCACCGCCCACCGCGGCACGAACGGCGGGTTTGCGCTCGCGAAAGTGCCCTCCGCCATCAGCGTTCTTGAAGTGCTCAAGGCCGCCGACGGCGGGATTCAGCGGATCGAGCGCTGCCCGCTCGGCATCAAGGGGCACACGACCCTCTGCTCCCTCCACCGTCTTCTCGACGCCGAGTTGGCGCGCGCCGAGCGAGCCTTCGCCTCGACGTCCCTCGCCGACCTTCTCGACGGCGACGGGGGTATCCGCCCACTCTGCGATGCTCTGGGCCGATTCCCCGCCTCCGTGACAATCGTGAAGGACGACCCCCGACCCCTCCCCCAAGTCCCCAGCGAGTAAATGTGGATGCATTTGACCACATTCAAGTCGTGCCCTATCCTCTAAATCGATATCTGTATCTGTTATTAGACAATACCCCCGCAGCCGCAGTGAGAACTCCCGATGACGACCACCGAAGCCCTTCCCGAAGTGGAGCCACCCGCCCGGGCATCCGCCGCGCACGACCGCCGCACCTCCTCGGGCGACCCGTACCGCTGGCACGTCATCGGGGCGTCGGTGATCCTGACGGCCACGCTCCCGGCCCTTGTCGCCCTGATAGTGCTGGGCGCCCCGAAGCCCCCCCCTCCCCCGTGGAGCGTTCAGGCCGCGGCCCTCGGCGTTGACCCGAGCGAGATCTCGCTGGGCGAGACGACCTACCTCGGCGCGTGCGCGCTCTGCCACGGCAAGACCGGGGAGGGCATCCCGCGCCTCGGCAAGCCCCTCCGCAACAGCGCGTTCGTCCAGGGCGCGGGTGACGCCGAGTTGCTCGATCTCCTCACCAACGGCCGACTCCCCAACGACCCGGCGAATACAAGCGGCACCCTGATGCCCGCACGCGGCGCGCAGGGCATCGACGATGCCAGGCTCGCCGCCGTCGTTACCTACCTCCGCGCCATCCAGGACCCGAACGCTCCAACCGTATCGGTCGAGGCATGGAACACCAAGCCCGCTGACGGTGCGAGCGACGGACAAGCCGTCGCTGCGGCCGGCGGCCCCGGCTACGAACTCTTCATCGCTTCCTGCTCCGCCTGCCACGGCGCGAGCGGTGAGGGCATGGAAGGGCTGGGCAAGCCCCTCAAGGCGAGCGACTTCGTCGCCTCCAAGTCCGAGGCCGAACTCGTCGCGTTCGTCAAGACCGGCCGACCGGTCTGGGACGAACTGAACACGACGGGCCTGGACATGCCTCCCAAGGGCGGCAACCCGGCGCTCACCGACGAGCAGATCGCCGAGATCGTGAACTACATCAAGTCGCTCGGCGCATCGCCTTCGAGTTCCGGGGCGGCGTCCGCGAGCGCTCAGGCCGGTCCCGCCGTCAGCAACGCCACGTTCGTCGCCTCGTGCTCCGCGTGCCACGGCGCGAGCGGCGAAGGCGTGGAAGGGCTGGGCAAGCCGTTCAAGGGGAGCGAGTTCGTCCGCTCGAAGTCGGATGCCGACCTGATCGCGTTCATCAAGACCGGCCGCCCCGTCTGGGATGCCGACAACACAACCGGCGTCGACATGCCCCCGAAAGGCGGCAACCCGGCGCTCACCGACGAGCAGATCGCCGAGATCGTGAACTTTATCCGCACCCTGCAGCAGTAACCGGCATCGCCGACGTGATCGGCGACCGCCACGGCCCTTTCGTCCCGGATCCACCTGAAGGAGAAGCCCATGAAACTGGCACCGATTCCCATCCGCACCGTTACCGCGACAGCCGTCGCCGCGGTTGGATTGCTCGCGGGCCATGCCGCGGCGCAGTCCATGGCCGACGTGCAGAAGGCCGCCCAGGCGCGCGGCCTGAGCACGGCCGACCTCCTGGCCGCGGCCAAGACCTACACGCCCAGCGGGATGAAGGACGAGTTCGTCATCTTCTCCTCCGGCGGGCACAGCGGGCAGGTTCACGTCATCGGCGTCCCGTCGATGCGACTGATCCGCACCATCGCCGTCTTCACGCCCGAGCCGTGGCAGGGCTGGGGCTACGGGGTCGGCAACGACGTGCTCGCCCAGGGCAACGTCGCCGGCAAGCCGAACCTCTGGGGCGACACGCACCACCCCGCCCTCTCCGAGACCAAGGGCGACTACGACGGCGAGTGGCTCTTCATCAACGACAAGATCAACGCCCGCGTCGCTGTCATCGACCTGCGGGACTTCGAGACCAAGCAGATCCTCAAGAACCCGCTCACCGTCAGCAACCACGGCCTGTGCGTCACCCCCGACACCGAGTACGTCATCGAGAGTTCCCAGTACGGCGTCCCCCTCGGCTGGGAGTACGCCACGATGGAGCAGTACAAGGAGAAGCACCGCGGCTCGGTGATCTTCTGGAAGTTCGACCGCAAGAAGGGTCGCATCATCCCCGAAGAGTCGTTCGCCATGGAACTGCCGCCCTACTGGCAGGACCTCGTCGACGCCGGCAAACTCGCCAGCGACGGGTTCATCTTCATCAACTCGCTCAACACCGAGATGGCCACCGGCGGCGTCCAGGACAAGAAGCCACCCTTCGAGGCCGGCGTCAGCCGCAACGCCACCGACTTCCTCCACATCATCGACTGGCGCAAGGCCGAGGCCGTCTTCCGCGCCGGCGGCGCCAAGGAGCAGTCCGGCTTCCCCGTCATCTCCATCGAGACCTCCATCGCCGAGGGCCTGCTGCACCTCACGCCCGAGCCGCGCAGTCCCCACGGCGTGGACATCGCGCCCAAGGGTGACTTCATCGTCGTCTCCGGCAAACTCGACCCCCACGTCACCGTCTACTCATTCGAGAAGGTCAAGCGCGCCATCGCCAACAAGACCTACTCCGGCAGCGACGAGTACGGCATCCCGATCCTGGACTTCGACGCCGTCGTCGAGGCCCGTATCGAAGTCGGACTCGGGCCGCTCCACACCCAGTTCGGCAACGACGGCTACGCCTACACCTCCCTCTTCCTCGACTCCGCCGTCGCACGCTGGACGCTCGGCGGCCAGTACGGCAAGGGCACGCCGGAGCCTGACTGGACGCTCGTCCACAAGACTCCCGTTCAGTACAACGTCGGGCACATCGGCGCGGTCCACGGCGACACCGTCAACCCCCTCGGCCGCTACCTCATCTCCTTCAACAAGTGGTCTGTCGACCGTTTCCTCCACCCCGGCCCGCTCCTCGCCCAGAACTTCCAGTTGATCGACATCACCGGCCAGGGCGCGAACATGCCCGTCATCTACGACATGCCGGTCGGCTTCGGCGAGCCGCACTACGCCCAGATCATCCGCGCCGACCTCCTCAAGCCCTGGAGCATCTACCCCGAGGTAGGCTGGAATCCCCACAAGCAGCAGATCGACCCCATGGCCCCCAAGAAGGGCATGGAGCGAGTCACGCGCGACGGCAGCACCGTCGAGGTCTGGATGACCGTCGTCCGCAGCCAGTTCAACCCCGACCACGTCAAGGTCAAGCAGGGTGATACCATCATCTGGCGCATGACCAACATCGAGCGCGCCGTTGACGCCGTCCACGGCTTCGCAGTCCCGGCCTACAACATCGCTGTCAGCCTCGAGCCCGGCGAGACCGTCACCGTCGAGTTCATCGCCGACACACCGGGCGTCTTCCCCTTCTACTGCTCCGAGTTCTGCTCCGCCCTTCACCTCGAGATGATGGGCTACCTCATGGTCGAACCGAACTGACCCGTCCCGCGCCGTTCGCGAGAGCGAGCGGCGCGCCTTGTCCACACGACTGCGAATCCGCGGCACACCAGCCACGAAGGAGCACGCCTTTGAGTCTCCGCCTCATCGAACGCATCATCGGCCCCCGCGTCAGCCCCGAAGAGACGTGGAAGCGATCCCTCCGCTACGGCACGCCCGGCTTCCTCCTCCTCTTCGCACGCATCCTCCTCCTCGTCTCCCTCTTCCTGCCCTACTGGCACATGGAACTCCAGGCCCCGCAGTATCCCAGCGGCCTGCACATGACCGCCTACCTCAATCACCTCACGGGCGACGTCGTCGAGATCGACGGCCTCAACCACTACATCGGCATGCGCTCCCTCTACGAAGCCGCCCAGATCGAACGCGAAGTCGGTGTCTTCATCATGATTCTCTTCGTCGTGCTGCTCGAACTCGCCGCCTACATCCACAGCCGCTGGGCGGTTCTGCTCGTCGCGCCCGTCATCTTCTTCCCCGTCGTCTTCCTCGTGGACCTCCAACTCTGGATGCGCCACTTCGGACTCAACCTCGACCCCGACGCCCCCCTCTCCAACTCCATCAAGCCCTTCGTACCCACCGCGCTCGGGCGCGGCGGCATCGGGCAGTTCGTCACCATCGCGACGCCGGGCATCGGCCTCTACCTGGCGACAGCCGCCTCCGTCGTCCTCATCGCCGCCCTCTTCTTCCACCGGCGCGCCTATCTGCCGCTCGTCAGGCAACAGGCCAACGCCAACGAACGGAGCACGTGATGCGGTTCTTTCGGGGGATCATCCTGCTTCTCTGCGCCTCGGCGTGCGTCGCCTCACCGCAGCAGCCGGCCGGCCCGGTGCGTCAGCCCGTTGCCGTGGTCGCCGCCCTGATCGATGCCGCGCAGCCCGGCGACACCGTCCGCGTCCCGCCGGGTGTCTATGAGGGCAACCTCGTCGTCCGCAAGCCCGTCACCATCGAGGGCGGCGGCGCGGCGGTCTTCGACGGGCTGGGCCGCGGCACCGTGGTCGAAATCACCGTCCCCGGCGTCACGCTCCGCGGGTGCACCGTTCGCGCATCCGGCGACGACGTCACGGGCGAGTCCGCCGCCATCCGCGCCCTGGCCGGCCCGGTCACCATCGAGTCCAACCGCGTCGAGGACGCCCTCTTCGGCATCGACCTCCGCGAGGCTCCCGACTCCGTCATCCGCGACAACTCAGTCCGGTGCAAGCCGCTCGATCCTGAACGCCGCGGCGACGGCATCCGGCTCTGGTGGAGCCACGGCTGCCTCATCGAAGGCAACACCGTCCACGAATCCCGCGACATGGTCTTCTGGTACTCCGAGAACCTCACCATCCGCCACAACACCGTCACCAGCAGCCGCTACGGCCTCCACTTCATGTACAGCCACGACACCATCCTCTCGCACAACACGCTCTCCGGCAACTCCGTCGGCATCTATCTCATGTACAGCAACCGAATCTCGCTCGTAGACAACCGCATGCTCAACAACCGCGGCGCGAGCGGCTACGGCCTCGGGCTGAAGGACTGCGACGACATCGTCATCCGGGGGAACGCCTTCCTTGCCAACCGCGTCGGCGTCTATGTCGACAACAGCCCCTCCTCCGTCGGCTCCACCGGCCTCTTCGAGGCCAACATGATCGCCTTCAACGAGATCGGCTTCCTCGCCACGCCCAACACGCACAGCAACGTCTTCGTCGCCAACGCCTTCATCGAGAACGAGGAACCCGCCACCACCCACGGCCGCGGCCAACTGACCAACAACACCTTCGCCCGCGACGGGGTCGGCAACTACTGGTCGGACTACGCCGGCCTCGACCTCGACTCGGACGGCATCGGCGACTCGGCGTTCGAACCGCGCAGCCTTTTCGGCGCCATGCTCGCCGGCGAGCCGAACCTCCGCCTCTTCGTCCACACTCCCGCCCAGCGCGCCATCGAGTTCACCGCACGCGCGCTGCCCGAACTGCGCCCGGCGCCCATGCTCATCGACCCAGCGCCGCTCGCCCAGCCGCCGACGATCGCGTCGGAGATCGCCGAGACGCCGCGATCCCCCGCGCCCATGGCCGCGCTCGCCGCGGGGCTGCTGCTCTCGGCCGTCGGAACGGCGTTCGCCCTGGGACGCGAACGCCGCGCCTTGCCGATCCCGGAGGGAACGCCCGCATGATCACAGCAACGAACATCACGAAGAAGTTCGGACGCATCACCGCCGTCTCGAACGTCTCCTTCGAACTCGCCGACGGCGCGTCGCTCGCCCTCTGGGGCAGCAACGGCGCGGGCAAGACGACGCTCATCCGCTGCATCCTGGGCGTCTGCCGCTTCAGGGGGCGGGCGAGCATCGGCGGCATCGACGTGCGACGCCGCGGCCGCCACGCACGAGCCCTCGTCGGCTACGTCCCCCAGGAACTCGCCTTCCACGACGATGTCCGGCTCGCCTCCGCGATGACCTTCTTCGCGGGACTGCGCCGTGCAACACCCGCCACCGCGGCCAGGTCGCTCGCCGCCGTCGGCCTCACCGGGCACGAGCGCAAGCGCGTCCGCGACCTCTCCGGCGGCATGAAGCAGCGCCTCGCCCTCGCCATCGCGCTCCTCAGCGACCCCCCCCTCATCGTTCTCGACGAGCCGACCTCGAACCTTGACGCCGCCGGACGCGGCGAGGTCGTGCACACCCTCCGCGCCCTCAAGCAGGCCGGCAAAACCCTCATCTTCGCCTCGCACCGGCCCGACGAGGTCATCTCCCTCGCCGACCGTGTTCTCGTCCTCGAACGCGGACACATCGAACGCGACACCACGCCCGCAGAACTCTGGCCCACCGAGAAGCCCGTGCAGGTCGTCCGCCTCCATCTCGTTATGGCGAGCGAGGCCGACGCCGCCGAGACCCTCCGCCGGGCAGGCCACGCCGTTCACCTCAACGGCGACGGCCTGTGCGTGGCCGTCGCGCGCGACCGCAAGGCCGAGCCGATCAGCACGCTCGCCCGCCACAGCATCGAGGTCCGCGACATCGAAGTGCTCGACGATGTTCGATTCCCGGAGGTACAACCGTGACCGCGCTCACCGCAACGCCGATCACCGCGCACGCCGCTCCCGCCCGCTCGTTCGCGGGCGGCTTGGCCGCGTTCGCACGCCGCGAGTTCCGCGACGCCATCGCCAGCCGCTGGTTCCTCCTCTACACCGTCGCCTTCACCGTTCTGGCCGTCGGCGTCTCATTCCTGTCGCTCAGCGGCGTCGGCTCGCACGGCTTCGCGGGCTTCGGGCGGACCGCCGCGGGGCTGCTCAATCTCATCATGCTCGTCGTCCCACTCATGGCCCTCACCGCGGGCGCGGGCGCCATCGCCGGCGAACGCGAGCGCGGCACGCTCATCTACCTCCTCGCCCAGCCCGTCTCTCGCACGCAGGTCATCCTCGGCAAGTACGCCGGCCTCGCCACCGCGCTCGTCTGCTCGCTCTGCATCGGCTTCGGCGTCAGCGCGGGCGTCCTCGCATGGCGAACCGGCGGCGTCGGCATCGCCTCCTACGCCATGCTCGTCGCGTTCACGGCGCTCCTCGCCCTGGCGATGCTCTCGGTCGGGGTGCTCATCTCCGTCGTCTCGCGCCGATCCGCCGTCGCCACCGGCATCGCCCTCTTCGTCTGGCTCGCCCTCGTCTTCGTCAGCGACCTCGGACTCATGGCCAGTTCGATCCTCTTCCGACTCCGCGTCCAGGAGATCTTCGGCCTCGCCATCCTCAACCCCATGCAATCCTTCAAGATGGCCGTCATCGTCAACATGAACGCCTCGCTCGACGTCCTCGGCCCCGTCGGGGCCTACGCCTCGTTCACGCTGGGCCGCGCACTCCCGTGGATCCTCGCGGCCACCGTCGCCGCCTGGGCCGTCCTCCCGCTCGCCCTCGCCACGATCCTCTTCGCACGGAGGAACTCGCCGTGAAGCGCCTCACGACCGTGCTCGTCTCGGCCGCCGGTCTTGCCCTCGCCGCTTGCGGCGAACGACCCGCCGACGGGCCACCCGCCGTCCGGCTCGGCCACGACGTCTGCGCCGAGTGCAACATGATCATCAGCGACGCACGCTGGGCGACCGCGACGGTCGTCCCCGGCCCGCGTGGCCCCGAAGCCCGCCTTTTCGACGACTTCAACTGCCAGGTCAACTTCGAGAACGAGCACGCCGACGCCGAGATCATCGCCCGCTGGTCGCACGATCACGCCTCGGGCGAGTGGGTGAAGACCGAAGAGGCCCACTTCCTGTTCTCTCCCCATCTCAGGACACCGATGGGCTCGAACGCCTCCGCGTTCTCCGCACGTTCCGGGGCCGAGGATGCGCTCGCCGCTCTTGAGGCACAGCACCCACCAACGCAGGACAGCGCACAGGCTGGTGAGATCGTAGATTTCGCCGCGGCCTGGAATCTCCTCGGCTCCGCGGATCCTGATTCGCCGGATAGGTGAGCCGTCAACGGAGCCCGGGTCTTCACCCTACCCCGGCGGGCGCTCGTGCCCACCCGCCCCGGCCGCCATCAGCATCACATCCGGCTCACGCAGCCCCGTCACGCTCTGTTCAGGTGTGTGCCGCGTCCGCTCCGTCGAAAGCCCCTCGAATCCCGCGGGTGGCCTCCCAGACACCCACATCGACGGGATCAGGGAACATGCGCCATCGTTCCGGGAGGTGCTTCGGATAACCAACCAATGGGCAGGGCCGGACTTGAACCGGCGACACCCGCATTTTCAGTGCGGTGCTCTACCAACTGAGCTACCTGCCCGGGCGCCGTTCGTCGAGTGCACGAGCGGCGGCGGTGAGCGGAACGATATCACGCCGCGGGGGGGCGTCAACCGTGCGGCCGGGCGGGGCGAGGCCATCAATGCCATCAAGCCGCCTTGGCCTCGTTCGAACGGACACGCGAGGCGTCGGGTACGGACCGGGCGGACTCCATCTCCTCGGTGGCGACGCCCAGGAACGCCTGAGGCGAGCCGATAGATCGGGCGGATCGGTCGTCGAGCGTGGCGACGCCGATCGCGACAGAGACAGGATGGCGATTGCCGTTCGGGTCAACGGACGCCAGCAACGACGCGACCGACTCGGCCCCACGGAGGGCGGCCAGACGGGGCGTGCCCGGGAGCAGGACCGCGAAGCCGCCCGGTTCGAGGCGTGCGATTGTCCCCCCGAGGTGCGCGAACTCTCGCCGCAGAACCGCGGCGACGTTGAGCACGGCCTCGTCCACGGCAATGCTGCCTTCGTCCCGTGCGAGCGAGTCGAGTCCGGCGATCCCCACGCGGAGAAGCGAGAGCGGACCCGGGTTGCGCACGGCGTGCTCGTACGCATCGCGGAGGGAGCGGACAAAGCCGTCGGGGCACTGCACACCTGTCAAAGGATCGAAGTCGTGCTCGGCGTTCGAGCGGTGGGACGACGAGCCGGCGTCATCGCCGTGCGGCGCATGTGCTATGGCAAGTTCGGCCAGGCGCGAGCCGGCCTCACGAAGGATCGATTCGGCGCTCGGGACGTCGCCGGTCTCCAGTCGCAGGAGCCGGCCCAGTTCCGTCGCGCTCTCGGTCACTCTCGGCAGCAACGCGTCCACGCGCGACGGTTCGAGCCGGAACCACTCGCGGGCACGTTGGTACAGCCGACGAAGCGCGGGGACCGTGTCGGAATCCGTGATCGTGTCGTGGAACAGGTTGCCCATGGCGACGCAACGGATGAGCGCGCAGCAGGACTTCGGGGCGGCGGTCGGACGCTCGTGGTACTTGATCGGCAGCACGAGCTCGTCGGGAAGCCGCCATCGCTGGGCGAGCAACGCCCCGATATCGGGGTGCTGGGTGTCGAGCGCGGCCAGTTCGTGCTTGACGAGTTGCCTGTGATCGCCGCCCGTTGTTTCGAGCACGCGCAGATAGTCCGCGCCGAGCGTGCGGTACAGCGCGATCATGCCGACGTCCTGGAGCAGGCCGCCGAGGAAGGCTTCATCCGCCTCCTTGATGCCCAGTTCCTCCGCGACGATCCGCGCCGATGCCGCCGTCACGAGGCCGCGCCGCCAGTACCCGACGTAATCGAACTTCAGGTCGGAGTCGTCGTTCACCGCGGAGACGAGCGAGAAGCCGACCGCCAGGCTCTTGACAGGACCGAGGCCCATCATGACCATGGCGCGCGGGATCGACCCGCACCGCTGGCGCAGGCCGTAGAGCGGTGAGTTGACCGTGCGGAGCACTTTCGCGGAGAGGCCCTGGTCCTTCTCGATCACGTCCGCGACGTCGTCGATCGAAACGTCCGCGTCGGCCGTGAGTTGAAGGATGCGCACCGCAACCGTCGGGAGCGTGGGAAGCGTCGGGCACGCGAGGATCTGTTCTAAGAGTCGCTGGTTCACGTCGGCCTTCCACCCGGAATGGGCGGCCGGATCGCGTCGCAGCGTCCGTGCCGCTCTCGGAGTATCGACACCCTGCGCCAAAGCCTTTATTCTCGGGAGGTCCGGGGAAAAGACGAAGAACGCCGGTCATCGTCCGGTCGGTCGCCGAACACCCAGCGGGCGGTGGGCAGATCGCGTCCGAGAATCTCGCGCAGATACGAGGCCAGGAGCCGATTGGCGCGGTCGATGGAGGTGTCGTCGTCGCCGATCGTCTCCCCGGAGTCGAGCCGACGGAGAAGTTCGACCGTGGGCGCTCGCACCCGCCAGACGGGCGTGGAATGGGTGTTATCCCCCTCGGCTTCTCCGAGGGCCACGAGGCCGCCGGCGCGAGGACTGAACGAGTACACCGTCCTCGTTCGTCCCCCCCCCGGCTGCCCGAGGGCGGGCTTGTAGCCGGTCTCGACGAGCGTCGCCCACTGGAATCGCAGGGTCGCCGCCGGCGGCGACGTGCCGATCGCCCGTAACGATGCGAGCAGGGCGTCGAACAACGCGTGGTGCGGATCCTCATCCGTGATCGCGTGGCAGACGAGGTCGGCGAGGTACATCCCGGCGTTGAACGAGGGGCGCGAACTCCGAAGGGCCGGGAAGGACTCCTGGAGATCCCACGCGGTGATCGTGGCGAGCGCGCCGGAGGGCTTGACGATGGCGACGACCTCTCCACGGGTGAGGAGTTCAAGCCCCCCGGAGAACGGAGCCTTCTCACGGCGAGCCCCCTTGGCGATCCCTCGGATGAGGCCGTGCTCGCGCGTGAACAGAGATACGGTCTGGCTCGTCTCGGACCAGTCCCAGTGTCGGACACAAACGGCCTGATCGCGCACGGTCGGCACGCGGGAGGGTACGCGGGGCGGGGGGATTCGAATCCCGCTCGACGGGACGGGGTGGACGACTCGGCGTATCGTGCCCCGCCATGCGCTTCGACCTTGTGGATGCCGTGCTGGATCGGGGACCGGGCCGGATCGTCACGCTCAAGAAGGTGAGCGCGGCGGAGGAGTATCTCGCCGACCACTTCCCCACCTTCCCCGTGCTGCCCGGGGTGCTGATGCTGGAGGCCATGGTCCAGGCCGCTCGACTCCTCGCATCCGAGCAGGCCGGCGAGCCGCTCGTGCTCGGGAGCGTCCGCGCCCTGAAGTACGGCCGGATCGTGCAGCCGGGCGACTCGCTCAGGATCGAGGTGGCGGGCGGCGCTCGGAGCGAGGACGGGACCGCCGAGTTCAAGGGGGAGGCTCGCGTCATCGGGCCGGACGGCCTCGAGCGGGGGGTGGCAGCCTCGGGGCGGTTTACGCTCCGGGCGGTACGATTGGAGGCGGCGGCGGTGGGCGAATCGTCTCGCGTCGTGTAGCATGGCGGCCCGAATGGGGCAGCCCGCAAGTCCGAGGAAGCAAGATGACTCGAGATGACATCTTCGAAAAGGTCCGCGAAGTGCTGGTCAGCGCCTTGGCAGTCGACGAGGACGAGGTGACGCCCGAGGCCGTCCTGACGGCCGACCTGGGGGCGGAGTCGATCGACTTCCTCGACATCGTGTTCAAACTCGAGCAGGCCTTCGGGTTCAAGATCGGGCAGGGAGAGTTGTTCCCGGACAACGTGGCCCAGGACCCGGAGTACGTCCAGGCAGGAAAGGTGACGCCCAAGGGGATCACCGCGCTCAAGGAGCGTCTGCCGCACGCGGACTTCGCCTCTCTCGAGGCCGACCCCCGGGTCGATCGCGTCGGCGAGATCTTCACGGTGGACGCCGTGGTGCGATTCTGCGAGCGGAAACTGGCGGGCTGAAACGCGGAGCGGGCCATGCGCTGGATGTGGATCGACCGCGTGATTGAACTTCTGCCCCGCGAGCGGCTGGTCTCGATCAAAAGCGTCACGGCGGCCGAAGAGCACCTGTACGATCACTTCCCCGCGACGAGGCTGAACGACGGCTCGGTGCGTGAGACTCTGCCGGTGATGCCGGCATCGCTCATCGTCGAGGGGATGGCGCAGTCGGCGGGCATCCTCGTCGGACACGCCGAGGGATTCCGCGAGAAGGTCGTGCTCGCGAAGGTCTCGCGGGCCGAACTGGATCGCGACGCGATGCCCGGCACGACGCTCCGATACACGGCCGAACTCCGCAGCATCGGGCCGCAGGGGGCAAGCACGGAGGGCACCGTCGATCTGCTCGACCACGCCCGACCCGAAGACGGGTTCGTGCGCATCGGCCGGATCGACCTGATGTTCAGCCACCTGGACCGGAACATGGCCGGGATCGCGTTCCCGGAGCACAACTTCGTGTTCAGCGAGTCGTTCCGCACGCTGCTGAAGATGAGCGGGATCGAATGCCCGTTCTGAATCAGCCGCGGAAGAACTCGTCCGTCCAGTGATCGAAAAAGAGGGCGAGCTGGGCGAAGGCCGCGACGACGGGCAGGGCGTTGAGGCCGACGGCGAGGTGCGCGATCGATCGGCCGATCGGCGGCCGCCTGCTCCCGACGAACTCGCAGATGAGCAGCACGAGGGCGATGACGCTGAACTTGAGCACGAGCAGCCCCGGCAGGCCCGCGTGGCGCTGGGCACGGTCCGCGATGGCGTTGACCTCCGTGCCCCCGACCGAGAGCACGACCCACGTCATCATCACGTCCATGGACGCTGCGAAGATGGTCCAGCCGTAGGCGTCGGGGTACAGGACGGCGCGGGATGCGGGGCGCACGGTCGGCCTCCTCGTCGCGGCACGCTCAGCGTTCGAGCGACTCGCGGACGAGACGGCCGAAGAGCGCCAGCGGAGCGGCACGGCCCGTCCATGCCGTGAACTGGGCCGCCGCCTGCCGGACGAACATCTCCACGCCGTCGATCGCTCGCCAGCCGACCTCACGAGCGTCGTTCAGGAGTGTTGTTCGCACGGGGTTGTAGACGGTTTCCATCAGGACGGTCTGCGGGCCGCACGGGTCGGTGGCGCGGGAGGCGAGTTCGCGCACGGGAAGCGGCGAACCGTCGGGGTCCGGGCCGCCCTTCATGCCGACGGGCGTGCAGTTAACAAAGGAGTGCGCGCGGGCGTACGGCAGGGCGGTCCAATCGTCGGCGGACGCGCGAGCGCCGGCGGCGAGGATCGCCTGGGCCAGTTGATTGGCGCGGTCGCGCGAACGGTTGTAGACGATGACCTCCGCGCCGCGAGTGGCCAGGGCGAACACGATGGCCCGCGCGACGCCGCCCGCACCGAGGATGGCGATGCGCTTGCCGGTGATCTCGCCGAGGGTGTCGGCAAGGCTCGAGACCGCGGCGGGGGCGTCCGTGTTGGCGACTCGAATGCGAGCGGGCCTGCCGTCGCCCGCTCGTTCGACGATCAGCGTATTGGCCGCGCCGCAGGCGCTTGTGTCGGTGTCGGCCTCCCAGCCCTGCTCATCGGCGAGACGGGCAAGATTCTCCTTGTGGGGGATGGTTACGCTCGCCCCGCCGAAGTGCAGGCGCGGATCGTGGATGAGTTCGAGCGCCGTGGCCTTGAAGGACTCGTAGGAGCCTTCCGCCCCGCCCTCGGCCGCGGCGATCGGAAGAGGCAGATAGACGCCGTCGTGCCCGACGGCCTCGAAGCCGGCGTTGTGAACGAGTGGGGAAAGCGAATGGCCGACCGGCCAGCCAACGATGCCGTACACGCCGGTTGACGGCGTGATCGACCGGAACCGGTAGAGGTCGAGCAGTTCGCGGACGGTGGGTTGGCCGGGAGCGGTTGCACCCTGGGGGTGAAGGCTGGCGAAGGTGAGGAAGCCGCAGAACTTCGGGGCGAGAACGCGGCTCATCAGGCCGAACTCGCCCATGGCGAGGGCGATCGTCGGGCGGTCGCGCTCAGCGAGCAGGTCGAACATCTCCAGGTTGTCGCGCAGCGAGCGGGCGCGGAAGGCAATCTTGTGGACGGCCGCGGCCGGTTCGGCCCGCATCGCGGCGAGGCGGCGGGAGAGATCGGCGGGGCGCCCGTCGAAGTCGTGCATCGACAGGATCAGGCGCGTGGCGACGGGCCGCACCTGCTTCGGATGATCGACCGCGAGGTTCACCTTCTGCCGAAGGTTTGCGGATCGCGTGTACGCGGCGAGTTCCGCGTCGATGTAGGCGGGCGGGGAGTCGCCGGTGCCGAGGCGCTCGAAGAGTGCGACGCGGGCGTCCTCGGGGCCGTCGTAGTGGCCGCCCTCCCAAGTTGGGCGGCAGGTGATGATGCAGGGGAGCGGGGACTCGGCGGCGAGGCGAAGCATGTCGTGTGTCTCGGCCTCATCGCCCGAGCCTGAAAAGCAGGCATCGACGCGGAACTCGACGATGTCCGCGCCGTGGTCGCGCGCCGCCGCGGCATCGGCGAGGGCCGACTGGGCATCGTGCACGAGGATGGGGACGCACAGGAGCGTGGACACGGGGGGAGTGTAGTGGGGACAGGCCGACCGCCTGTCCCAGCGGCTCAGCCGTGCGCCGACTCAGCAGCCCGCGACGAAGGCGTTGAGAAATGCGACAAAGTCCAGCGTGTTGACCACCGTGTCGCCGTTGAAGTCGGCCGAGCCGTCCTGTGCGACAAACGCGTTGAGGAACGCCACGAAATCCAGCGTGTTGACGACCGTGTCGCCGTTGAAATCGGCCGGGCACGCGGCCTGCTCGCCGGACGCCGCGAGCGTGAGCGTGCCGTTCAGGGCGGAGGCCACCGTGTCGAGCGTGAGGTTGAGGAGCAGGTGCGCCGTATAGCCCGGCGGAAGCACGGTCGGCAGGTCGAGCGGAATCTCGGGGAGGTCGAGGCCGGGCTCCTGCGTGTCCTCAAACTCGATGGTCTGCGAGGCCGAGATCACGACGGTGTCCCCCGACACGCTGATGGTTCCGGCGAGGGTGACGGCGAACGGCAGGTTCTCGGCCGGGTAAGGCGTGCCGAGGAGTTCGAACTCGGCGTTCAGCACGGCGGGGATCACGACGGCGAAGTCGTACTCCCCGGGCGAGGTCTCCGTCAGCACGCCGATCGCCGCGTCCTCGGTCTGCACGACGACCATCGAGGTGATCAAGAGGTCCCCCAACGGGAGTTCGATGGGGATGCCGATGTAGGTCGAGTCGGGGTTGCGCGTGCGGAAGGACTCGGGTAAGAAGGAAATCGTGGCGGGAATGGAAGCGGGGCCGTCGGCGAGGAAGTCGGCCGAGAACCCCTCGATGATGAGCGTCGCGCCGTCCGTATCGAGGTACAGCCCGAAGCCGCCGGATGTCTCGGTGTCGAGCGGGCCGGCGAGTTCAAGCCCCATCTGCACAGGGACGGGCAGGTTCTCTGTCGCGCCGAACTGCCCGAAGAGGCCCGGCTTGGTGCGGGTGCCGTCGGGGTTGGTGTCGGCGTCCCAGTCGCCGATCAGCGAGCCGCTGGTGTCGGCGGCGAAAGACACGGAGCCGACCAGCCCGCTCACCGACTGGTCGATGGCCACGATGTAGTTCTGCGCGAGCGAGACGGACGTGACGCCAACAGAAACCGCGAGAGCGGCGAGACGACGGATCAACGGCATGGGGAACTCTCCTGTGACCCGCACAGGATATCCGACCAGGCTTGCCGGGCACAAGAGGCTCGCTCAAGAACGGCGCGCCGAGGCCCATAACCACCGAACGAACACCGCGAGCGGCGATCAGAGCGCAGCCAGCCGCTCCGCGGTGCGCTGGTCGAGAAGGGCGGCAAAGAGCGGGGCCAGGTCGCCCGCGAGGATGTCGCGGAGGTTGAACTTCTCGTCGAGTCGCTGGTCGGAGACGATGTTGTCCTGGTAGCGGTAGACGCGGATCTTCTCGGAGCGTTCGCCCGCGCCGATCTGGCCGCGGCGCTCGGCCGAGCGCTCGGCTTCGACGCGCCGGCGTTCGATCTCGTGGACCCGGGCCGCAAGCAGCCGCCGTGCCCGCTCGCGGTTCTGGTGCTGGCTCTTGGACTCCTGCATCCGCACCTCGACACCGGTGGGGATGTGGACAAGGTGGACGGCGGTGGCGACCTTGTTCACGTTCTGCCCGCCAGGGCCTTGGGCGGTCGTCACGTGCTCCTGCACCTCCCGCGCCCAGTCGATCCTCACCTCCACCTCCTCCGGCTCGGGCAGCACGGCGACCGTCGCGGTCGAGGTGTGGATGCGGCCCTGGCTCTCGGTCGCCGGCACCCGCTTGACCGAGTGGACGCCGGCCTCGAACGAGAGTTCCGACCACACGCCTTCTCCTCGGATGTTGACGACGGCCGAACGCACCCCCCCCACTGACGGATCGGCGACGACGTCCAGCGGCTCGAAGACCCAGCCGCGGCGCTGCGCGTATTTCTCGTATACCGACAGCAAGTCGCGCGCCCACAGGCCCGCCTCGTCGCCCCCCGTGCCGGCGCGGACTTCGAGCATCACCGAACCGACTCGCCGGTCCTCCGCGCCGACGAGCAGGGTCTTCACCCGGTCGGCCAAGGCGGCGGCTTCGTCCTCCACGAGAGGCAGCTCCTCTTCCGCCAACGAGGCGAGTTCCTCGTCATCCGCTTCGATCGCCCGGCGGAGGTCGTCGGCCTCGGCCCGAAGGGTCCGCCATCGGCGGTACGCCTCGACGGTCGGCGCGAGCGCGGCACGCCGGATGGAGAGATCGCGCGCGGCACGGTGATCGGCCGCCGTGCCGGGATCCGCCAGCGTACGCTCGATCGCTTCGTACTCGGCGTCCATCGCATCGAGCCGGGCGATGATGGCATCGGGGATGGTGTCTCGGCCGGTCATCGCGCCCACGATAGCATCCGGTGCCGCGAAGATCGCAGGCCGATGAAACGGCCGGAGGGCAACCCGCAATAATCGTGCGGCCCGAGGACCGTCAGCAGGCGAAAGGGGTGGTCGTGACCGATGCCATCGTGATGCGGGGCGTGAGCAAGTCGTTCGGCCCCAAGCAGGCCGTGATCGACATGAACCTGACCGTGCCCCGGGGCGCGCTCTACGGGTTCATCGGACCGAACGGAGCGGGCAAGACCACCACCATCCGCATGGTCATGGCCATCCTCTTCCCCGACGCCGGCCAGTTGTCCGTCCTGGGCAGGGCGTCGGCGGTCGAGAGCAAGGACCGCATCGGGTACCTGCCCGAAGAACGGGGCGTCTACAAGAAGATGCGGGTCGGGGCGTTCCTGCGGCACATGGGGCGGCTCAAGGGCGTGCCGGGGCGGGGACTGGACGCAAGAGTGCGGGCCTGGCTGGAGCGGATGGACTTGGCCGACTGCGAGCGCAAGCGGTGTGAGGAACTCTCCAAGGGCATGCAGCAGAAGGTCCAGTTCATCTCCGCGGTGCTGCACGAGCCGGAACTGCTGATCCTCGACGAGCCGTTCAGCGGGCTGGACCCGGTGAACACGCGCCTGCTGCGCGACCTGATCCGCGAGCAGCACGCGGCCGGGCGAACCGTGATCTTCTCGACGCACGTCATGCCGCAGGCCGAGCAGATCTGCGAGCACATCGTGATGATCAACAAGGGCCGAAAGGTTCTGGACGCGAGTCTCCCCGAGATCAAGGCCAGATTCGACCCCCACACGCTGCTGGTCGAGCCGCTGGACGGTTCGGCCGAGGGCGTGCTGGCGGGCGTCGATGGCGTGCGATCGGTCTCCCGCGTGGACGGAGCGCTGGAGGTCGCGCTGGAGCACGGGCACGACCCGCACGCGGCGATCCGGGCGATCGTCCGGGCCGCGCCAGTGTCCCGGATCGAGTTGCGGCGTCCGACGCTCGAGGACGTGTTCATCGAAATCGTGCAGGGGAAAGCGACGAACGGCGATGAGGCCGCGCTGCGGGCGGAGTTGCGGGGCGAAGCGGAGGCCGTCGCGGCCGGGGAGGGGGAACGATGAATCGCGTTCTGGCCGTGGCGTGGCGGGAGTTCGTCTCGACCGCGCTGACCAAAGGGTTCATCATCGGCGCGGTCGTGGTGCCGCTGGCCTTCATCGCCATGATCCCCGTCATCGTGATGCTGACGATGTCGGCCAAGGGGCCGGCGGTCGAAGGGGAAGTCGCCGTGCTGGACCGGTCCGGCTCGCTCATGCCGGCGGTGGAACGAGAACTCTCTCAGGAGGCCGTCTCGCAGCGGAGAGAACGCACCGCGAAGGCCGCGGCGGATCAGATGGATCAGATCAACCCGCTCGGCCCCGGAGCGGCCCCCGCCGGCTCGACCGAGGCCGCGCTCACGGCAGCGCTGGGCAGTGCGCCGAGGTTCCATGTCGCGTCGCTGCCCCCGGACGCCGACGTCGAGGCCGAGAAGAGCCTGCTCATCCCCACGGCCGCGGAGCAGCGCCGGCTGGCGATCGCCGTCATCGCGCCGGACGCGATCGTTCTCGCTCCCGACGCCAAGGCGTTCGGCGGTTACGAACTCTTCGTCCGTCCGAAACTCGACGATCGGGTCATCGGCGACATCCGCGCCGGCCTGAACGCCGCCATCCTGCAGGAGCGATACCGCGTGAACGGGTACTCCCCCGAGGAGATCCGGCGCCTGACGAGTATCGCCGCCCCCGAGACCAGGGAGATCACCGCTACAGGCGAACGCTCTTCGACCGAAGGGCTGACGGCGATGCTGCCCTTCGGCTTCATCCTGCTCCTCATGATCTCGGCGATGGTCGGCGGGCAGTACCTCCTGACGACGACCGTCGAGGAAAAATCGAGCCGCGTGGTCGAGGTGCTGCTCAGCGCAGTCTCCCCGATGCAGTTGATGACGGGGAAGATCCTCGGGCAGATGGCGGTCGGGTTCGTGCTGCTGTTCGTCTACACGGGCCTGGGAACGGGCGCGCTGGCCGTCTTCGGCCTGACCGATCTCATCGGGCCGGTCAAACTGGTCTACCTCTTTGTCTTTTTCGTGCTGGCGTACCTGATGCTCGCATCCTTCATGGCAGCCGTCGGGAGCGCTGTGAACGAACTGCGCGAGGCGCAGTCGCTGATGGGGCCGGTGATGATCGTCGTGATGCTGCCCTACATCCTGTGGCTGCCGATCACGCGCGATCCGAACTCGACGCTGGCCGTCGTGCTGAGCCTCGTCCCGCCGATGAGCCCGTTCGCGATGGTCATGCGCCTCACGAGCACCCAGGCGCAGGAAATTCCGACGTGGCAGGTGCTCCTCTCGATCGCCGTCAGCGCGGCCGGGGCATACCTCTCCGTCTGGGCCGCGGCCAAGGTCTTCCGCGTCGGCCTGCTCATGTTCGGCAAGCCGCCGAACTTCCGCACCCTCATCCGCTGGGTGCGAATGGCGTGACCAGTCTCGACCCCCACTGCCCAATGTCCACTGTTCACTGTCGCCATGCTCTCCCGCCACGACCTCTACGAGCTCTGCGTCCAGTCGCCGAAGCACGCCGTGCCCCTGCTGCGCGTCGTCCACGGCGGCGAGCCGCGCGTGCTGGGCGAGGATTTCGCCGGGACGGCCGCGCTCTCGCACCTGTGGGTTGAGAGCGTGGAGGGCGGGCGGGCGATCGCGGTGGACCTTGACGCCGAGACGCTCCACGCGCGGCCCGACGACCCCCGCGTGCTGAAACTCGTCGGCGACGTGCGCGAGGCGACAAGCCCCGGCGAGCACGACGCGGACGTGATCTTTGTCGGCAACTTCTCCATCGGCGAACTGCACACGAGGAGCGAACTGCTCGCGTACCTCCGCCACGCTCGCTCGCGCCTCGGCCCCGGCGGCGTCTTCGTCTGCGACACCTACGGTGGCGAGACCGCCTTCCTCGTCGGCAGCGTCGAGCGCGACCACTGGACCGAGGATGGCCGTCGCGTCCGCTACACCTGGGAGCAGCGCGAAGCGGACCCGCTGACCGGCATGGTCGTCAACGCCCTGCACTTCCGCATGGACCGGGCGGGCGAAGTCGAGCAGACGATGCACGACGCCTTCATCTACCGATGGCGGCTGTGGAGCGTCCCCGAACTGCGCGACGCGATGATCGAGGCCGGGTTCGCGGCAACCGAGGTCCACGACCACGTCCCCGACGCGGTGGACGACGAGGGCAACGTCTACGCGACGCCACTCCAGAGCGGCGACGAGGTGGACGCGAGTTTCATCGTACTCGTCGTAGGACGGGCTTGACGGGCACGAAGCGCAACAGAGCACGAAGCGCAAGCGAGTGCCCACTCCCGGCCCCGTGGTAGACTCTCGCTTCCACGATGGCCGACATCGCACCCGAACTCCCGAAGCGGCCCGTCCACCCGCCCCTCTGCCAGCGGTGCGGTTACGACCTGACCGGGCTGCGCATCGACACGCCCTGCCCAGAGTGCGGAGAGCCGATCTTCCGGGGCCGTGACCTTCGCGGGCCGAGCGGACGGGCGTGGCTGGCGCTGGTTGTAACGGCCGTCGCCGCGGCCCTGATGCCGTGCACCTTCGGCATCGGATCGATCGTGATGTCCGTGGTTGCAGTTGTGCTCGCGGTGAGGGCCGATGAGCGTGCGAGGGGCGGACTCGCGCCGTTGTCGGACATCGGCATGTGCATGGCGACGGTCACGATGGCGACGCTCGTCGTGATCGCGAGCCTTTTGCTGTTGGCGTACATCATCGCGGTCATGCACTGGTAAGGCTCGCACCCGCGACGCCGCTGCATCGACGGGACGCCGAGTTCGGGCGCCGGCACTCGCTTGCGCTTCGTGCTCTGTTGCAGTTCGGGCTCCGTTCCGGCGCTGCGACAAAAAGGCCGCGGGCCTCCGCTCTCGCGGAGGCCCGCGCCAACCGGTCCGGCGTGGCTGGTAAGCCGAGTTCTGTGCCCGTCGGCTGTTCGCGCGTGCCTTGACGGGGGCTGGTGCGCGCCTGCCGCGGGCCGCGGCCATTTCTCTCGCCGCGCCGTTGCCGACGCGGTCCGGGCCAGATGGCCCGAGCGCCCGACCCGTTCCCTGCCGCCCGAGCCGGGCGTCCCATCTCGGGGCGGGAACTGCTTGGGCTTGCACGCGGTGGGGTTTGCCGTGCCCCGGGCGTCGCCGTCCGGGCGGTGCGCTCTTACCGCACCGTTTCACCCTTGCCTGTGCCGGATCGAAACCCGGCCATCGGCGGTCTGTTCTCTGTGGCACTGTCCCTCGCCCCGGACCGGGGGGCGGGTGGGTGTTGCCCACCACCGTACTCTGCCGTGCTCGGACTTTCCTCGGACGCGCCTCTCGGCGGGTCCGCGGCCGCGTTGCCACGCCTGCACCGATTCTACGCCGCACGGTTCGCGCCCGCGCCCGGTACCATGCACGCGCCATGAGCGAACCTGCCCGGGTGGTGGTGTGGCTCGAAGAACACCAGGCGTCGCTGGTCGGACGCGTCGTCGAGGCCGCGGGATTGCGCCTCGTCGGCGCGGGGTCGCCCGGACGAGGGCGTGCAGGGGCCGCTGCGGCCGCGCTGGGCGTGGGCGCCCTCGACGACCTGCGTGCCGCACTCGCCGAGGCCGATTGCGATCTCGCGCTGCTCGCCTCGCCGGGCGAGTTCGGGGCGTCGTCGGCGGACCTCGCACCACTGCTCGCGGCCCGGAGTCGCGGCGTGCGGATCGCTTCGCTGGAACCGATCCCCGCGACCGCGATCGAACTGGCCCGGGGAGACTGGACGGGCGGCAACCCGAGGCCGATCGACGCCGTTCGGTTCTGCCCGCTCGCGCGCTCCTCACGCTCGTTCCGCGACGCGGCCGACGTACTCCAGATGTTCGGCCAGGTCCGCACCCTCGCCGTCGAGACCTGCTGCACGCCCGCCGAAGGCTCGCTGGGCGCGCGGCTCTTCTCCGCGATGGAACTTGTCCACTGGCTGATGGGCGAGCCGGAGACGATCGACGCGGCATTCGCCGGACCGGCGCAGGGGCCGGGCGTTCATGCACTTCCGGGCGAGACGCTTCGCAACCTGCACGGCGACCTGACCGCAAACCTCCGCTACGCCGACGGCCGGGCCGCGTGCGTTCTCGCGAGCGACCAGAGCGGAAGGTGGTCCCGGACGGCGACACTGCTGGGGCCGAACGGGCGGCTGCGCGTCTTCGAGGACGGGTTCGAATGGGTCAGCCTGACGGGCGAGAAGGTGGACCAGGCGCGTCGGACCGGGAAACGCGGCTCGGAACCGGTCCCGCACGCCGTCGAAGCGATCGCCGAGAGCCTGTCTCGCCTCATGGACCCCGCGGCGGGCGACGAAGGGCCGCTCGACCACGAAGCGATCCTGTGCATGAGCCAGGCCGCCCTGCTCAGCGCGCGCACCGCCAACGGCGAAAGCCCCGCGACCATCCGGCGCATGGTGTCCGTGCAATAGATTCAGACGATGAGCGACCGTCCCGTCATTTCGGCGGGCCGCGGCACGCCCATCATCGCGAACGCGGTCGGCACGACGTCCGCCAGCCGGCCCCGCTCCGCCCGTTTCGCCGCGTTGAACCATCCCGCGGGATCCGCGTCGCCGCGCAGCGTCGCCGACCGGAACCGCTCCCCCACCACGATCAGCGGGACGTCATACGTCGTGTGCGCCGTGTGCGGCGAGTCCGCCTCCGGGTCCCACATCTGCTCCGCGTTGCCGTGGTCGGCCGTGACGATGAGCGAGCCGCCGCGGGCCAAGGCGGCTTCGACGATCGCGCCCACGCACGCATCGACCACCTCGCACGCCCGGACCGCGGCCTCCAGGCTGCCCGTGTGCCCCACCATGTCCCCGTTGGCGAAGTTCACCACGATGAACGGCTCGCAATCGGGCGACGCCAGGCGACGCAGGACCGCGTCACGAACGCCGAACGCGGACATCTCCGGACGCTGGTCGTAGGTCTTCACGTCCGTCGGGCTTTGGATGATCTCGCGGTGTTCGCCGGGGAACGGCTCGTCCCGGTAGTCATTGAAGAAGAACGTCACGTGCGGGTACTTCTCCGTCTCGGCACAGCGGAACTGCGTCAGGCCCAGCGACGCGATGTACTCGCCCGCGACGTTGACGAGGCGCGGCGGTTTCGCGAACGCCACCTTCGCGTGCCGGGCGAGCGCCTCGGAGTAGGCGGTCATCATCACGAAGTCAGTGTCGAGGCGTGGGCCGCGCTCGAAGCCCCGCGAGCCGGTGTCCGGGGAGGGCTTCACGCCCCGCCACTCATCGTCCGGCAGCACGAACGCGCCGACGATCTCGCGCGGGCGGTCGCCGCGGTAGTTGTAGAAGACGACCGCGTCGCCCGTGGTGATGCGCGATCCGCACAGCGACTCGGGCGACTCCCCCACCATCGTCGGCGGGACGAACTCGTCCCCGGCCTGCCCCGTGGACTCGGGGCTGTCGTAGGCCGCGCGTACGGCGTCGGCGGCCGTGCGCGCGGAACGCACCCCGAGCGCCGAGGCGTCGCGGCCCGTCAGGCATGCCCATGCCCTGTGCACCCGCTCCCACCGATGGTCCCGGTCCATCGCCCAGAACCGGCCGATCACGGACGCGATGCGCCCGACGCCGTGCGTGCGCAGGCTCCGCTCGACGCGCTCCACGAACTCCGCGCCGGTGTACGGGCCGGTGTCGCGCCCGTCCGTGAAAAGATGGACAAAGACGCGGTCGTGCCCGAGACGCGCGCACAGCGCGAAGAGAGCGTCAAGGTGCTCGAGCAGCCCGTGGACGCCGGCGTCGGAACAGATCCCCATGAGATGAACCGCACGGCCGCGCTCCTTCGCGCCCAGCACCGCCCCGGCGAGCACCTCGTTGCTCTCGAGGCCCGCCCGGCACGCTTTGGTGATCCGCACCGCCTCCTGGTCCACGATCCGCCCCGCGCCGATGTTCTGGTGACCGACCTCGCTGTTCCCCATCGTGCCCGTGGGGAGCCCGACATCCTCCCCGCTGGTCTTGATGAGCGTGTTCGGCCACTCCCCCATCAAACGGTCCGAGACGGGCGTATGGGCGAGATGAACGGCGTTGAAGCGGTCGTGTGAGGGGTTCGGGTTCGTCCCCCAGCCGTCGCGGATCACGAGGACAAGGGGCGTGTCGCGGGGTGTCTGGCTCGGCATGAGCGGAGTCTATGAGTGCGGGTCGAGCCGATTGCCGATAGGCTCCGAGCAGACCACCGGAGGCCGATCCATGAACCACGCCCGCAGCGACCGCCGGCCGACGGTTCGTCAGGTCGCCATCTGCACGCTCGCCGCGGTGTGTGTCTCCTGCGGAGGGTGCGTGTCGCCGTCGGGCGACTGGTTCTACAGGAAGACCGGGATCGACCTCAGCCCGCAAGCCTTCGAGCAGGCCCCGGAGGACGCCGCGCATGTCTTCGAAGGGCTGTTTGTGATCGCCTTATACGCGGCCTACGGCCTCGGGCGATGCTACGCCTCCGCTCACTGGATGTTCTGGGACGGCGCGTCGCCGGTCGGCGAGGTGTCGCCAGCCGCTCACCACCCGGCCTACGGGTTCTACACCTACACCGATGCGGACTTCGACCGCTGGGGCACGGGACGGTGATGCCGCGAGCGATCATGCTTACGGCTCCCAGTCGGGGTCGTCCTTGCGGGCAGCGACGTCCGACCATCGCCTGCGATCGGTGAGGTCGCCGGGCGCGATCCGCTCCGCGTGCCCGTCAAGGAGCGCAGCGACGACGCGAAGGTTGTAGCGGGCGTCGAGATGCCCGAACTCCTGCGGCTTGGCGGCCGGTGAGTAGACCGCGCCTCGCGGCGGCGGCTCGACGCGGTGAAAGCCGGGAATGACCTCGTCACCCGAGCCAGGCCCGCGAGCGGAGGCAAACACGACGAGATGCCCCGGTCGCAACGGTTGATCTATCCGGCGCTGAGGAGCGTGGGGTGTCCTTTCGGATGAGTACATCGAACTCAACCCGCTGTGGTGATCCTGTCTGACAGTATTGAGTGCTGTTATACAACAGTTGCGACGCAGACTCAACTACTTTGGCCCTGACCAATAAAAACCCGGCAAAGTGTGGGGGCAGGGCATTCCGGGCCCGGGTACCCCGGGTCGTCAACAAAGCCAGACATGACCATGCCGCCGTCCGGGCGGCCCATCACCCGCGTCCGCAGAGCGATCTGGGCGGAAGCCGCCTCATCGAAGCGCGGGGAGGCCGAACTGGGTAACGCCCACGGCCTGCGGAACCGCCTCAAACTCGACGTGCAAGTGACTCGGTTCGAAGAACGTGCCGGGGAGTTCGAGTCGCCATGGGTCGGACTGATGGCGGAGCAGGCGATACGCGAAACGGAGCCTCATCGTGACCGAGCCGTCAGGCTCAACGGTCAGTCGGCTCATGCCGTCCTGGCCGGATGATGGGCTGATGGCACCGAAGCGGCCGCGGGTCCGGGGGATCGTCCCGCCGAGGTCGTCGGTGAGACTGGCCAAGTTGTACATGTCGGCCTGATCCGTCGGCAGGCCGCAGGCGAGGATGTCGTCGGGTCGGTACTCGAGGTGCTGAAGCAGGGAATCCGGCCTCGGTACGCCCGGAGCGATAAAGGCGACGTTGCGCAGTTCGATCTCGATGAACGAGCCGTGCGCGATGTCCAGGAACATCAGCCGTTGCTCGTCGGCCTTGTCAAGCCCGACCCGGACGATGATGCCGTCCGGGTGCCCGACGCCCTTGTCGAGCCGGGTGCCCCCGACGGCAACGAAAGCCAGCAGGTTGCCGCCGATCGGAACGCGCTCGGCCGGCGCGGCATAGGGCAGGTCGGCCTCGCACCTGGCGACCTTGCCGTCGTTCGTGGTCCAAGTGACGAAGACACGTGGAACCCGTGCATCGTCCACGAGGAACAGGCCGGTATGCGCCGCGGGCCGGTCCGACACGGGGGGATAGGCAGCCTGGCCGACGCAGGCGGCTCCCGAGAACATCACGGCCAGCATGGGGATGATTACCCTTGGAAACATGCTTCGAAGTCTCTCGTCAGGATTCGGTCGGCAGGCGAGGGCGGTTCGGTCTCGCAGTTGAAGGGAACCGTAGAGCATCCCAACGCATCATAACAGCGTACCGGCGATGGAGTGCGTTGCGTTGCAGCGGACGCCGATGTAGTCTGTGAGAGCAGGGGGCGAACGGGCCGCGACCCGTCCGATAGGCGAGTTCTTGGCAAGAGGGGTCGCCGAGCGCGTCCCCGAGGGAGTCTTCGAATGACATCGTTCAGGGCATGGCGTGCCGCCGCGATGGCGGGGATGGTGGTCTGCGTCTCGGCGGCCGCGGGGGCCGGTGACGAGGATCTGCGCAAGTACAAGGGCGAGCCGGTGGTCGTCGAGGGCATGGCGGCCGTGACCGGGATGCCCCGGTACGGGCAGCGAGACTCGGACTCCCGCAGCATGTTCGACAGCCAGAACATGACGCTCTACGCCTGGTGGCCGTTGGCCTCGTTCCCCAACAGTCAGGGGTCGGGCAACGACTGCTGGGGGTACGTGTCTCCGTCGGGGCGCGAGTACGCCATCATGGGCCTGGCCAAGGGCTTCGCCTTCGTCGAGGTGACCGACCCCTGGAACACGACGCTCGTCGGGATGATCACGGGACCGAACAGCCTGTGGCACGACGTGAAGGTGATCGGGCACTACGCCTACGGCGTCAGCGAGGGCGGCTCGGGCATCCAGGTCATCGACATGAGCCAGATCGACAGCGGCGTCGTCACGCTGGTGCAGAACAAGACGCAGGGCGGGCACTCGTCCACGCACAACATCGCGGCGAACGTGGACTCCGGGTTCCTGTACCTCGTCGGGACGAACATCAACAACGGCGGGCTCACGGCGGTCAGCACCGCGAACCCGTCGAACCCGACCATCGCCGGGACATGGAACAGCATGTACGTGCATGACGCGCAGGTCGTCACGTACACGGACGGGCCTTACGCCGGGCGGGAGATCGCGTTCTGCCTCAGCGGGCTGAACGGCGGGTGGAACTCGACGGGCCTGCGCATCGTGGACGTGACCAACAAGGCCAACATGTTCACCGTGAGCCAGGCGTTCTGGAGCGGCGCACGCTATGCGCACCAGGGGTGGCTCAGCGAGGACCGCAAGTACTTCTACATCAACGACGAACTCGACGAAGGCGATTCGGTCTCGGTGACGACGACCCGCGTCTTCGACGTGAGCAACATCAACAGCCCCGTGTACCTGGGCTGGTTCTCGTCCGGGGCGCAGGCAACGGACCATAATCTCTACACGCACAACGGGAAGATCTTCGAGGCGAACTACAAGTCCGGGCTGCGGGTGTTCGACGCGACGAACCCGGTTGCCCCCGTGCAGATCGCCTACTTCGACACCTACCCCGAGAGCAACACCTCCGGGTTCAACGGCGCGTGGAGCACCTACCCCTACTTCCCGAGCGGGACCATCCTGATCTCCGACCTCGACCGGGGCTTGTTCATCGTGCGCCTCGACGGCGTCAGCATCGACTTCGACGGCGTCCCGCCCACGAAGTTGACGCCGAACCAGCCGACGCCGGTGAGCGTGGTCGTCTCGCCCCAGTTCGAAGGGTACGACGCGGGGACGGTGACCCTGCACCTGCGCGAGACGGGCGGCGAATGGCAGGAGTTCGCCATGGCCGCCCAGGGCAACGATGTCTTCACGGGCACGATCCCCGGCCAGGACTGCCTGGACGAGGTCGAGTTCTACGCCTCGGTCAAGTCGGACAAGGGTTCGACGATCACGACATCGGTCGTCGACGCGAAAGCCATCGGCGACGTGATCGTGTCGTTCCACGACGACTTCGAGTCCAACAAGGGTTGGACTGTGGGCGCGCCGGGCGACGACGCGACCACGGGCATCTGGGGTCGGATGGCGCCCCAGGCCACCGATGCGCAGCCGGGTTCGGACGTCTCGGACCCGGGCACGATGTGCTACGTGACCGACGGCCGCGCAGGATCGAGCATCGGCCAGTACGACGTCGACGGCGGAAAGACCACGCTGCTCTCCCCGTGGCTGGACGTCAGCGTCTTGACGGAGCCGACCATCGGGTACTGGCGGTGGTACTCCAATGACAAAGGAGCCGCGCCGAACACCGACACCTTCCGCGTGGACATCACAACGGATGGCTCGCAGTGGGTCAACGTGGAAACGCTCGGCCCGTCCGGACCGTTCACCAGCGGGGGCTGGTACTACCACGAGTTCAGCGTGGCGGACTTCGTGAGCACGTCCGGCAACGTCCGGCTTCGCTTCATCGCCGAGGACCTCGAGCCCGGGTCGATCGTCGAGGCGGCGATCGATGAGTTCTCGCTCTTCGAGTACGACTGCGGTGAGCCGCCCTGCGCCGCCGACTTCAACGGCGACACCGTCGTCAACTCGCTCGACGTGCTCGCCTTCCTGAACGCCTACTCCTCGGGCGATCCGAAGGCGGATGTCAACGGCGATACCGTCGTCAACTCGCTCGACGTGCTCGCCTTCCTGAATCTCTACAACCAGGGCTGCTGACGCCGCCCGTGAACGAGAACGCAAGCAGGCCCCGGATCGCACCGGGGCCTGTTCTGTTCCCGGGCCGCGACTGGATCAGACGATCTCGACGATCAGGAACTGCTTCACGCCGCGGGGAGCGCGCACACTGATCGTCTCGCCGACGCGGGCCTTCATCAGCGCCTCGCCCATCGGGCTGGTGGTGGTGACCTCGACGTAATCGGCGGACATGTCGCCCGACGCCTCGCCGACGAGGCGGTACAGGTCCTCGTCGTCGGTGCCGACCTCGCGCAGCCGGACGGTCGAGCCGATGAACACGACGTCGCCGTGGGCCTTCGAATCCTCGACCACGTGGGCCTTGGCGAGGCGATCCTCGAGCCGGCGGATCTCGGCCTCCTCGTACCCCTGCTGCTCGCGGGCGGCGTGGTACTCGGCGTTCTCGCGCAGGTCGCCAAGGGCTCGGGCCTCCGCTATGCGCTGCGTGATGACGGGACGGTTCTGGGTGAGTTCGCGCAGGCGTGCCTCGAGCCGTTCGCGTTCGTCACGTGTGATGACGTCCATGGCGATCCTCCCGTCGCGTGCGGGGGTCAAAAAGAAACCGGGCCGCCTCGGGGGCTGCCCGTTCGCGCTACGCCCCACATTCTTAGCCGGTCGAGGGGCGGCGTGCCAGTACGGCCGCGACGAGCGGCACCCACGCCCCCGCCGCAACCCCCCCAACCACGACGATCGCCCGCCAATGGGTTCCATCCACCTCAAGGGACCGCCCCCGCCAGGAACGGTCCTGGGTCAGTTCGACGACGGCGGTCATGGGAGAAGCCATCATCCACACCCCGCGATGACGAGTCGGGGGAGCGAGCGACGACCATGCCGCGCCGATCGCGGGCACGACGTTCACGATGAACGCGACGCCGAGCATCGCCCACCATCGCCACCCGTTGCCCACCAGGCGTCCGCCGACCGCCAGCAAGACCGCGAGCACGCCCCCGATCAGAACGGCCCAGACGGCGAAGCACGCCGCGATCGCCGTCACCGCGTCCAAGGGCCAGCGGGCGAGCAGCGCCTGCGGCCAGATCACGGCCTGCATGGGCACGAGGATCACTACCAGATCGCGCATCGTCGCGATCGCGCAACCCCGTAGGCCGCCGGCCGGAACCGCCTGCGCCAGACGCATCATGGGCCAGAGGAGCGCCACCCCGACCGCGACGGTGACGAGCAGACCTCGCGCCGCGGGACGATACGCATCGACGTTGCCCGCCCCCCCGGTACCAACTGTCGCAAAGGCCGCGAGCGTGGCAAGGAGGAGAAACACCGTCCACGCCAACGCAAGGAATCGCGGCTCGCCTCGCCGGTGCGACCAGTCCGTGCGGTTGCGCGGCTTGTGGCCGAAGATGTCGCGGTCGGGCGGGGGCGGCTGCGAGCGTGGGGCGGAGTCGTCGCGTTCCTGCTCGGGAGGGATCATCGCCGACTCGCCGTCAGATCCGCGTAGACGGCGTCCTCGTTGTAGATCTCGAGGCGTTGCTGGCTGAGATCGATGCGCCGCCCCCGCTCGGCGAGGGAGGCAAAGTAGGCGAGCCGGTCGAGTTTGGCCTTCGTGGACGCCTCGCCGGGGATGAACTCACCCGGCGGGCCGCCCCAGACGACGCGCGTGCCCTTATCGGTCACGATGTCGATGCGCCGCGTCACGTAGTAATCGCCAACGTCAACGCCGGCGACCTGCCCCGCGTACGGCTGCGCGAGCAGGAGACGAAGCGTCTCAACACCGGCGCGAATATCGTCGCCGGGCCACGCCCGGGCGTAGTCGAGAGAGCCGGAGGCGTCTCGCGGCGGCGGCGAGGCCGCGCCCTGCATGATGCGCAGACCCGATACGCCCGCGTCATAGGTCGCGGGCATCGGGCGGCTCGTCCAGTCGATCAGGTGATCGCGGCCGTTGTGGCGGACGACGCACGCCGGGGTGCGCCACGCGCCGCTCACGACGATCGTGCCGTCGCCGCGACGCTCAACCCGAGGGGAACCGTCGAACCACCCGCTGGCCTCCATCGCCCGTCCCACACGGGCCACGGCGTCGCCCCGCACGGGGTCGGGAGACTCGGCGGCCCGTGCGTGTGCCGTGGCGAGCAGGCGGTCCCGGAAGTACGCGCTCAACCAGGTCTTCGGCTGGTCGGGCGTGCTGTCGGGCGAAAGCGGCCAGACGATCTCGACCGACACCGGTGCTTCGAGCGCCTCGCCCGCGTGCGTCCAGACGCGGTGCGTCAGCAGGATCAGCGCGAGGGCCCCGACGCCGCCCAGGCACCCCATGCCGAGCAGGCGCAGGGCACGGATGGCGGTCGGCGGTCGGACCTTGACGCTCGAAGTACGGCGTGGCTTGCGTGGGTGTCCCATCGTCCTTCCAGGTTGAGTCACAGTCGAGCGGCGATCGCGGGCCGGGCGAGCGCTGCCTCGACAAGGCTACGGCACAAGGCGGGCAGGTCGAGACCGACGGCGCGGGCGGCCATCGGCAGGAGCGAGTGCGAGGTAAACCCGGGCATGGTGTTGATCTCGAGGAGCCAGGGCCGGTCTTCGGCATCGAGCAGGAAGTCAACACGAGCGAGATGCCGCACGCCCAGTGCCGCCGCGAGCCGCTCGGCATCTCGGCCGATGCGTTCAGCGACGCCCGCGGGCAGGTTCGGCGCGAGGCGGTACTGGGTATCGTCGCGCTCGTACTTCGCGCTGTAGTCATACGCCCCGGTAGCCGGCACGATCTCGATGACGGGCAGCGCGGCGAGCGTGGCCGCCCCCGGACGGGCCATCAGGCCGACCGTGAGTTCCCGGCCCCCGATGAGCCTCTCGGCCATGCACACGCGGCCGGGACTGTCTTGGGCGGCTCGGCGGGCATCGTCGAGCGCAGAAACCCAGGCGGCTTCGTCGCGGCAGAGGTGAAGACCGACGCTCGATCCCTCGTGAACGGGCTTCACCACCACGGGCAGGCCGAGAGGGCAGACGGCGTCGCGGACATTGAGGGCGACCGCCTCGGGCGTGGGGATGCCGAGACGTGCGGCGACCAACTTCGTCGCCAACTTGTCCATCGCCATGCGGGCGGCGCTCGGGCCGCTGCCCACATACGGCCGACCGTCGGCCTCGAGCAGGTCCTGCAGCGGGCCGCCTTCGCCCCACGCGCCGTGGAGTACCGGGAAGACCACGTCGCCCGACAGTGCGCGGAGATCCGTGAGCGTGGGACGGTCGATGGTCTCGTGGTACACAGTGAAGCCGGCATCACGGAGGGCCTGCGCGACGCCGCGTGCGCTGTCGAGGCTGACCGCTCGCTCCGCGTCCGGCCCACCACCGAAGACGAGCACCGACGCCACGCTCATGCCGTGCCCCTCCGCCAGACCACGACCTCGCGCTCGAGCCGAACGCCGAAGGTCTCGAACACGCGGCGTTCGACGAGTTCCATGAGGGCGATGAGGTCACGGACGCTGCCGTCGCGGTCGGGCACGAAGAAGTTGGCGTGGCGCTCGCTGACGCGGGCGGAACCGACGCTCAATCCCTTGCACCCGGCGCGGTCGATGAGCAACCCCGCCGAAACGCGCTCGCCGGGCGCGCCGACGCCGTCGATCGCCCGGTCGAGCGTCGGGTTCTTGAAGCAGCACCCCGCGGATTGGTCGGCAAGCGGCTGGGTTCGCTTCTTGTACTCCATGACTTCGAGCAGGCGAGTCCGGAGCGGCCCCGGGTCGGCCGGACGGAGGGCGAAATCGCACGCCGTGAGGAGCAGGCCGCCGAGTCCCGAGCGGCGGTAGCCGAAGTCGATGTCGGCGCGGTCGAGCGTGACCTCGCGTCCGTCGCCGTCGAGGGCATGAACGCGTGCGACGGCGTCGGCGATCTGTCCGAACGCGCCCCCGGCGTTCATGACGAGCGCCCCGCCGACGGACGCGGGAATGCCGCCGAGGCCCTCGAGGCCCGCAAGCCCGAGGCGGACCGTCTCGTTGATGAGTTTGGGGAGGTTCGCGCCGGCGCCGGCCCGGACGACGACCGCCTCGCCGCGACGCTCGCCCGTTCGCTCGACGGTGCGGAAGGCGGGTGCTTCGAGAGCCACCACGAGTTCGGCGACGCCGTCGTCATCGACGAGGAGGTTCGCGCCGTCCCCGAGGACTCGCAGATTCGGGTCCATCGCGAGGCAGGCCCGAAGTTCATCCGTCGTGCGAGGGCGGGCAAGTCGATCCGCGCGGCCGCCGACGCCGAACCAGGTCGAGATCGGAGCGTCACGCTCGATCGGGATGGCGGCGACCACGGCCAACACAGCACCTCTCTCGTCTCGTCATCCGACGCGAATCAGCCCTTTCCCAGACCGAGATACCCGTGCGCAACCTGCCAGACCGGGCCGGCCCCCATGACGACGAGCGTGTCGCCGGCACGACACAGGTTCTCGAGTTGCTCGACGATCGCCTCGAACGGGTACAGGTGCATCGCCCGCACGCCGCGCCTGCGCAGGCGGTCGACGAGGTCCGCCGACGAGACCTTCTGCTTCTCGATCTCGCTGTCGCGGACGAAGTAGATGTGGGGCACGATGACGGCGTCGGCCTGCCCGAAGGCGGCTGCGAACTCCTCCAGCAAAAAGCGGGTGCGCGAGTGCTGGTGGGGCTGGAAGACGCAGACCAGCCGCCCCCCGCGATCCTGCGGGCGCTCGAAGTCCCGCAACGCCCGCAGCGTGGCGTCGATCTCGGTCGGGTGGTGGCCGTAATCGTCGTACACCCGCACGGCGCCCCCGGGCACGGGTCGCTCGCCGAGAAACTGGGTGCGCCGGTCCACGCCGCGGAACGATTCCAGCGATTCGGCGACACGCGCCCCATCCGCCCCGAGCGAGACGGCGAGCGCGCACGCGGTCGCGGCGTTCATCGCGTTGTGCGCGCCCGGCAGCGAGGCACGCCACGACGCGACCTCCGAGCCGCGCCGCGTCAGCGTCACCCGGCGCGTGGGCGTGTCGAGCCAGACCACCCAGTCCGCCGCCGGGCTGAAACCGATGGTCTCCACTCGGCATTTCAACCCCGCCGCGACCTGCCGCCGGTGTGCCCCCTCGTCCGCGATCAGCAGCAAGCCGCCCCGGTCGGCGGGGGGCAGGAGACGCGCGAACTCCGCGAACGCCTGCACGACGGCGTCGAGCGAGCCGTAGACGTCAAGGTGATCCGCCTCGACGGAACTGATGGACGCGACCGTCGGGCGAAGATGATGGAACGAGCGATTGAACTCGCACGCCTCGGCGAGGAGCAGCCCCGGCCCGCCCTCCAGCGGCCCGACCGGAATGGACGCCGCACCGAGCCGGAACCCGACCGAGCGACCGGAAGGAGCGAGGCACCCGCGGGACAGTTGCGGGCAGGTTGCACCGACGATGACCGTGGGGTCCAGGCCCGCGTCGGTCAGAGCTGCTCCGAGCATCGCGGTGGTCGTGCTCTTGCCGTGCGTGCCCGCCAGAGCGACGCCCGTTCTCCCCGCCATGCACCTCCCCAGGGCCTCGGCGTAGGTGATGATCTCGACCCCGCGACGCTGGGCCGCGAGGAGTTCCGGGTGCTCGGGCCGCACCGCGGCCGACGCGATCACGAGGTCGCACGGCTCTGGCACCCGGCCCTCGGCCTGCTCGAAACAGACTTGCACGCCCTCCTCGGCGAGCAAAGCGGTCGCCTCGCCGGGTGAGGAGTCCGAGCCGGCGACGATCGCTCCGCGCGCGCGAAGCATCCTCGCCAGCCCCGACATGCCGCACCCGCCGATACCGACCATGTAGACATGCCGGCCGGCGAGCGCGAACGGAGCGTCGGCTGGTGCGTGCGAGGGGGAGATCTGCCGCATGGCAGAGGGTATCGGTCCCGGGCGCGCGGCGGCGTGAACCGAGCCGCGGAAACGCGTGAGCACGCGGCAGCAGCGACGGCCGAACGCCCCCGTCGGTCTATGCTCGCGTGCAATGAAGGGTCTCCGAACAGAACTGCCCTACCGCCTCGCCTGCCTCTGCGATATCCGCGACGAGGCGGGGCGTGTGCTGCTGCTGCACAGGTCCAAGCCGCCGAACGAGGGACTGTGCTCGCCGATCGGCGGCAAACTGGACATGGCATCGGGCGAATCGCCGGCCGAGTGTGCCCAGCGCGAGATTGCCGAGGAGGCGGGGGCCGAGGTGCCGCTGGACCGGCTGCGCCTCGTGGGCCTGATCAGCGAAGCGGGGTACGAGGGGAACGGGCACTGGCTGCTCTTTTATTTCCGCGTCCTCGGCGCGATCCCGGTCCGGACCGGGCGCATGGACGAGGGCGTGCTCGAGTGGCACGATCCGGCGTCACTCGGCGGGCTGCCGTTGCCCGAGACGGATCGGCGGATCATCTGGCCCTTGGTGGAACGGATCGAGCCGTCGAGCCGGGGCGGCGAACCGGGGTTCTTTTCGGTCCACATCGACTGCACCGGGGCGGAGATGACGTGGCGCGTCGAGCAGGTCATCCCGGGGCCGGGGTGAATCCGGAGGACCCCCGGGCGTTCGTATACTTGCCCGTGATGAGACCAAGCGATCGGTTTGGTTGGCCCGGCAGCAGGACGCTGGACTCCGTGCGTCGCCTTGTCGGCATCGTGTGCGTCGGCGTGCTGCTGGCGTCGTCGTTCGCGGGATGGTCGCAGCCGGACCAGGCCGCGACCGTGCCCGCGGGACGGCAGGCGGACAATCTTGCGATCATCACGATCGAGGGGGACATCAACTCGGTCACGGCCTTCAGTTTCACGCGGCGCCTGCGCCTCGCCGAGCAGGGCGGCGCGGACGCCATCGTCGTCGAACTGAACACGCCCGGCGGCGAGGTCGGCGCGGTCCTGGAAATCTGCGACGCGATCCGCGGCTCGGCCGTGCCGAACGTTGTCGCATGGATCCACCCGAACGCCTATTCCGGCGGGGCGATCATCGCGCTCGCCTGCCGGCAGATTCTGGTCTCCGACCCCGCGACGATGGGCGATGCGCTGCCCGTGGCGGCCTCGTTCGGCTTCCTGAACGCGATGCCCGAAGCGGAGAGGCAGAAAGTGCTCGCGCCGTTGATCGCCGAGGTCGTGAACCTGGCGCGCCTGCGAGGGTGGGACGAGTTCCTCGTACAGGCGATCGTCAGCCGGCACGTCGAGTTGTGGTGGGTGCGCGACCGGCAGACGGGCGATCGCATGGCCATCAACGAGGCCGAGTACCGACGCCTCTTCGAAGGCGAGCCGGTGCGGGACCGTCCGCGGCTGGTGTCCGCCTCCGCGGGGGGCGCGGGCGCACCGCCGCCCGAGGCGGGGCCTTCGCCGACGACCCCGCCGAAGGAGGGCTTTGTGCCCGCATCGCCCTACCTGCGGGGGCTGGTCGAGGACATCTCGGGCGGGGTCGTGGAGCCCGGGACGCGGCTCGTCATCACGAGCGCGGACCGCGGCCGGTTCGAGTTGCTCGACTACATCTGCACCGGCGAGGGGCCGATCGTCCTCAAGGAACGCGACCTCGTCTACTTCGGGTTCGCCGCGAACGTGGACGCCGCCACGGGCGCGCTGAAGGCCTTCAACTCCGACGAGGACATCCGGGCGTGGTTCGGCGCGACGAACATCCGCCGACTGGACGCCTCGTGGTCGGAGGCGATGGTCAAGTTCCTGACGAACATGATCGTTCGGGGTGTCCTGATCGTCGTGTTCGTGCTCGCCCTCTTCATCGCCATGACGCACCCGGGGTTGATCGTGCCCGAGGGCGTAGCGATGCTGGCACTCGTCGCGCTGCTCGCGCCCCCGTTCCTGATCGGGATGGCGAACTGGTGGGAGATCGCGGCGATCCTCGTCGGGATCGGGCTGATCGTGCTGGAGATCTTCGTCTTCCCCGGGTTCGGCGTGCCGGGCGTCCTGGGCCTGCTGCTGCTCTTCGGCGGGCTGCTGGGGACCTTCATCGAGGACACGCCCGGCGGGCTGTTCCCGGACAGCCCCAAGGCCCAGACCGACATGCTCTACGCCGTGCTGACCATCGTGCTCGCGGTGACGACCTCGGGCATCGGCGTGTACTTCCTGTCGAAGCACTTCGGCTCGCTGCCGATCGTGAGCGGCCTGGTGCTGCGCGACACCATCGGCAAGCCCGCCGACGATTCCGACGACGAGTTCCTCGCCGCCCTCGGCGATCCGGACGACGTCGGCGTCTCCGTCGGCGACGAGGCGGTCACCGTGACGCCGCTGCGGCCCTCGGGGCGCGTCGAGATCAACGGCCGACTGGTGGACGTCGTCGCCGAGATGGGGTATATCGCCGCGGGTCGCCCCGTGCGGGTCGTCAACGTGGGCAAGTTCCGGATCGGCGTCGAAGAAGTCGGGGACGGACCCGCGGCCGGGCCTCAAGGAGAGCGGGCGTGAGCGAAGAAGGGCTGCTGCTGCTCGGGCTTGGGTTGATCGCGGCGAGCCTGCTGCTGATTGTCGTCGAGGTCTTCGTGCCGTCGGGCGGTCTGATCGCGATCACGGCCGGGATCGCCGCGCTGGTGGGCGTCATCAGCCTCCTCTTCCGGTACGACCCGTGGTGGGGCCTGATGGGCCTGATCGCGCTCATGGTGATCGGCCCGGCCGCGCTGGGGTTCGCGCTCAAGGTCTGGCCGAACACGCCCCTCGGGCGCAAGATGCTCCTCGGCGACACGACCGAGGATCAACTCGAGGCCCAGCGGCAGCAAGAGCGGAGCGAGCGGGATGCGCTGCAGGCGCTGGTCGGGGCCGAGGGCGTCGCCATGACGGACCTTCGTCCTGTCGGAGCCGTCCGGATCGACGGCACACGGTACGACGCTCTGGCCGAGGTGGGCGTAATCGCCGCGGGCACCAAAGTCCGGGTCACGAAGGTCGAGTTCAACCAGATCAAGGTGCGGGAGGCCTGAAGCCCCACGCCGCGCCGCTGTCCGCGGACGGTATACTGCCCTCCCCGCGGCGGGCAACGCCCGGGAGCAGGGAAGGCACGACCATGACGAACGCACGGCTTGGGCTCTCGGCACGATTCCTCGCGGCAGCGGCGGCGATGGCGGTTCCGGCCGCGCTCGCCTTCGCCCAGACCGGCGCAGGCGGCGGAACGGGCGGCGGCGGGGGCATCCCGCGGTCCGTGTTGCTCATCATCGCTGTCGTCGTCTTCCTGTTCATCATCGTGATGCTGTTCGTTGTCGGGCAGTTCATCAATCTCTACATCCAGGCGCTGCTCTCCAACGCCCGCGTCGGCATCCTCGAACTCGTCGGGATGCGCCTGCGCAAGGTGGACATCCGCGTCATCGTGCTCAGCCGAATCCGGGCCAAGAAAGCAGGCATCGAGGTCACGACCAACCAGTTGGAGACGCATTACCTCGCCGGCGGGCGGGTGCAGAACGTCGTTTCCTCGCTCATCGCGGCCAACAGCGCGCGCATCGAACTGCCCTGGAACGTGGGAACGGCGATCGACCTCGCCGGTCGCGACATCTTCGATGCCGTGAACACCAGCGTGAACCCGAAGGTCATCGACTGCCCCAACCCGGCACAGGGCCGCACGACCATCGACGCCGTGGCCAAGGACGGCATCCAGTTGAAGGCCCGGGCGCGGGTGACGGTGCGGACGAACCTGCCGCGGCTGGTCGGCGGTGCGACGGAGGAAACGATCATCGCCCGCGTCGGCGAGGGCATCGTCTCCGCGATCGGCTCGGCGGACTCGCACAAGCAGGTACTCGAGAACCCGGACCGCATCTCCAAGGCGGTCATGGCCCGCGGGCTGGACGCCGGGACGGCGTTCGAGATCCTGTCCATCGACATCGCGGACGTGGACGTGGGCGAGAACATCGGCGCGAAACTCCAGGCCGACCAGGCCGAGGCCGACAAGCGACGGTTCCAGGCCGAGGCCGAGAAGCGGCGTGCGATGGCCGTCGCCCAGGAGCAGGAGTTCAAGGCCGAGGTGCAGAAAAACCGGGCGCTCGTGGTGCTGGCGGAGGCCGAAATCCCCAAGGCGATCTCGGACGCATTCCGGCAAGGCAACCTCGGCGTGATGGACTATTACCGCCTGCGCAACATCCAGGCGGACACGACCATGAGGTCATCCATCGCCGGCGAGCCGCAGGAAGGTCAGAAGACGAGAGAAGGCTGACGCTGCACAACAATGGACAGTTGACGATGGACAATGGACACTGAGTTCGGCGCCGCGGCCGTCACGGTTTGGCTTGGTTCATTTGTCCACTGTCAACTGTCCATTGTCCACTGTCCGGCTCGCCCGTCCCGCGAGCACTTCGAGCCTGTGCCGCCGGTACTTCTCGTTCGTCCAGATGCTCGCGTCGAAGCGTTCGGTTTGCATCGCGGCAGGGCTTGCGTCGCCCGGAAGGGCACGCGCGTCGAGTCGCCGGTCGAGCGAGAGGTCCAGCCGCGGGCCGGTCGTGAAGGCCGTCGGCGTGCGGCCGACCACGTCCTCCGGCGCGATGCTGCCGATGTGGAAGATCGTGCCGGGCGGTACGTCGGCTCTCATGCCCCACGGGGTGGTGGTGTAGACGGAACGCGGGAAGACCGCCGCGACGCCGCCGTGGAGGCGCATGAAGAGGTTGGGCCGGTTGGGAACCTGGTAGACCTCTTCGAAGGATGCCGGCCGGAGCAGGTCGATCGGCATGAGCCGCATGCTCACGCCGAGCGGGCCGACGTCGCCGACCGTCGGATCGACGCGGACCAGCGATCCGGCGTGCAGGTCGCCCAGGCTGGTCGAGTGGACCGCCTGCCCGGCGGCTGGGGCGGCCGCGAGGATGGCCGCGAGGGCCATGGAGCCGGTCGTAAGTCGCGCAGAGGGCATTGGACTACCGGTTTGTATCGGTCGTGTGGGCGTGCGGTTCGAGGCGAAACGCGGTCATCGCCGCGTTCCGAGCACAAGACGAAACTCCAGGGTCACCCCCGCGTCCTTGTCGTCCTCGGGGATTTCGTCGAGGGCTTTGCCCTTGGCACGCCACCGATAGATCGCGTCGAGGAGGGGGCCGTCCACGTCAGCGTAGCCGGTGTTCTTGCCGGGCAGGAACTCCGCGCGGGAGACCTTGCCGTCCTTCGAGAACGTCACACGCACCACCGGATTGCGCGGCAGCGCGGTCATGCGCGTGACCAACGTCCAACGCGGCCGCACGGTTTCGATGTCAAGACCCTCCGCCGCGACGGGTTGTCCCGGCGAGACGTCGAGGGGCGGTTTGGTCGAGGTCGCGGGCGACTCCTTCGTCGATTCGATCGACGCCTCGACGCCGGGCGTCGGCGCGGGCGGGGCGGGCTGCTCGCTCGGCTGGGCTTGCGGGGTGGGCTGCGGCCGCGGCTCGGCGGTCGCGGGGGGGGGTGCCTCCGGCGACGCCTCCGCGGCCTCGGCAGGCGGCAGAGGCGGGCCGACGACCGGCGCCAAGACAACGCGCTCTTCAGCGGCAACCTTGGGGTCGGAGTCCACCGCCGGGCGATCGGAGGCCAGGACGGGCGTTGCCTCGACCGGCGCTGGGGCCGGTGACGCGGCTTCGGAGGGCGTATCAGCGGGCGGCGGCGCGGCGACCATCGTGGTTGGACGCGGCACGGAATCGGCATCCACCGGCACACCCGGCGATTCCGGACTCAGCGCGGCCTGCTCGACCGTCGAAAGCGCGGCCTCGTGCGTCGTCGGCCGCTCGAATCCCAGCCAGTTGATCGTCACTTCCTTCGACCGCTCGATGCCCGGCCGCACCCGGGGCGGCTCGGGCGCAACCGGCGTCGGCAGGTCGGCAGAGCCGAGGTCCCGGCCAGGCGAGGCCCAGAACCCGGGCACATTGATCCCCAGAGCCATCGCCGCCGCGACGTGCAGCAGCAGGCTGACCCCCGCGCCTGTGAGAAGCGGACGGTTTGGAGCGAGCGCGCGTGCCATGCTGGTTGCGATGCGGGGGTACGGAGATCGCGGAAGGGGTGCGGCGTCCGGCCCCGTATCGTTGTAGAACTGTATGCAGCGGGAGCGGGCACCCGTGCCCGGTGCCGCGAAGGGAGCGTGCCATGCCGAGCCTGCTTGCGAGAACCGGACTGGCCGCTGTGGCGGCCGCCGCTGCGATAGCCCGAGGCCAGCCGATCGCGGAGCCGGCCCAACCGCGGCCCGGCCCGAGCCTCATCGTCGGCGATCCCGCGCCAGACCTGCGGATTGCGGAGTGGATCCGCGGCGAGCCGGTCGAGAAGTTCGAGGCGGGACGGGCCTACGCGATCGAGTTCTGGGCGACGTGGTGCGGGCCGTGCATCGCCAACTTCCCGCACCTGTCTGCGGTGCAGGAGAAGCACAAGGACAGACTGACCGTCATCGGCGTGACGAGCGAGGACCGGGCGGGCAACACGCTCGACGCGGTGCGGGTCATGGCGGAAAAGCAGAAGGGGCGGATGCGGTACACCGTGGCGTGGGACGACGGGCGAAAGACGACCGACGCATACATGACGGCGGCGGGACAGCAAGGCATCCCGTGCGCGTTCGTGGTGGACGGCGAGGGGCGGATCGCGTGGATCGGGCACCCCGCGGACGGGGCCTTCGAGAAGACGATCGCGTCGATCATCGACGGGACCTTCGACGCGCCGGCGGCGCGGGAAGCCGCGGCCAGGAGCGCGAACCGGGCCGCGCTCTCGGCTGAGATCGAGCGCAAGGCCGCTCCTCTCGTCGCCCGGCTCCGAAAGGCGTGGGGCGAAGGCAAGCACGACGACGCCCTTGCGCTGGCCGACGAAGTCGTCGCGCTCGACGCCGATCTGATGTCGCACGTCGCGAACTGGAAGTTCAGGGCGATGCTGATCGAGTTGGGACGTTCGGAGGCGGCGTTCAAGTACGCCCGCGGGTTGCTCGACGGAGCCTACGCGGACAACGCCCCCGTGCTCGCCAGGTTCGCGTACTCGATCGCGGACACGCCCGGGCTGCCGGAACGCGACCTGGACCTCGCGTTGAAACTGGCGGAGCGCGCCGTCGAACTGACGAAGGAACGCGACGCCGTGATGCTCGACACGCTGGGTCTGGTCCTGCAGCAACGCGGCGAACTGGAGCGGGCCGTCGCCGTGCAGCGAAAGGCGGTTGAAATGGCCGACACCCCGCAGATGCGCGAACGGCTCGAAATCACGCTCGAGTTGTACCTCGCCGAGTTGGGCGGGTGAGCGCTCCGGACACGGACCGCTCCCTCATGGCCGCGCCTCGTCCCTGGCATCCGGCGTCCCGAGGAGCTGAAACTCGCCAAGCCCCTCGGCGGCGAGCAGATCAATGAGCGAGAGGACGTCGCCGGTGCGCCCGCCCTCGTCGGCTGCCACAAAGAGCTTCGCGCCGGGATTCTCGGCCCGGAGTTCGCGGACGCGAGCCGCCAGACCTTCGCGCGGCGTCTCCTCGCCGTTCACGAACAGCCGCCCCTCGCGGTCCAGCGCGATCGTGACCGCGACGCCGCGCTCGGCCGGTGTTCCCGCGCTCAGCGTGGGCAATCGCACGTCCAGGATGTCCGCCCGCACCATCACGACCAGCACGAAGATGAAATAGATGAGCAGGAGGAAGATGACGTCGATCAGCGGCGCCATCTCGAAGCGAACGTCAACACTGGATCGGCGGGAGTGGCGCATGGGGCGTGAGAGGCCGGAGCGTGAAGGCCGAAAGGAAAAGAGTGTAGGTGTCAGCGGCTCTCGCGGACGTAACTGCGGCCCCCCCACTGCGTCGGCGTGCGAGTGACGAGATCGCGTGCGGCCCTCGCGAGAATCGACGCGATGGGGATCGACGCGAACGGGTGCAGCGGCGCAGCCCAGAGCGGGGCCGCGCTGAGGCGATAGACCGAGACCATGGCCGCGAGCCAGACCAGCAGCGCGCCGCCCGCGACAGCCGCGGACAAGCCCGTCGCCCACACCGGCGCGGCGTCTCGCTGGGCCAACGCGAGGCCAAGGCAGGCCACCGCCGCGATCGGCAGCAGCCCGTTCACGACGGCGACACGCAGCGAGGCCCGTCGGAGCCGGCCTGGGCGTCGGTTGGCGCACTCCGTGTAGATCCGCCTCCAGCCGCGACGGAACTCCGCCCAGGTCTCGTACATGCGGCAGACGAGCACGCCATCGGCGAGCAGGAGCGCGGCGGGCAGGCCGTGGCGGGCCGCCTCGCGCGCGAGCGCGAGGTCTTCGAGCAGGTGCTCGCGCACCGATTCGTGCCCGCCGATCCGTCGGTAGGCGTCCGCCCGGAAGAGGATGAACTGGCCGTTGGCGAAGGCCCGCCGATCGGTCGGGCGGCTGGCCCGCAGAAGGGGGTATTGGTACATCAGTTCGAGGCCCGCCGCGGGCTGCACGATCTTCTCGAACCAACGGTCCGCCGTGAGCGTGCTCATCAGGCTGAGCAGGGCGAGGCCGCGTTGATGGAGGATCGCCGCGGTGGCCCGCACGCACCCGGGGTGGAACGTGGTGTCCGCATCCGCGAAGAGTAGAAGGTCGGCGTCGCGGGCGGCCGGTGATCGAGTCACGGCCGCCCAGACCGCGTTCACCTTGCCCGCCCAGTCGTCGGGGCATGCCGTGATCTCGAGCACGTCGAATCGCTCGTCGTCGCCGATCGCGGCACGGGCGACGCTCGCCGTCGAGTCCGTGCAGCGGTCGAGCGCGAGGACGACCCGCATCCGCGGATGGTCCTGCCCGCGGAGCGAGGCGACGAGGTGGCCGATGGTCCGTTCCTCGTTGTGCGCCGGCACCACCACGCAGACGCTCAGGTCGGGGGCCGGCAGCCCGAGTCCGGCGCGGGCCGTCGGCAGCGTGCGCATCGTGCGGACGATCTGCCACAGGCCGACCGACCAGTAGACGCCCAGCGCGAGCGACGCGACGACAAGCAGCACGAGCATGACGGCGACCGGCGTCTCCACGGGAGGCCAAGCGTAGCGACCGATCGAGTAAACTGCCCGCGCCATGCCCCGTCCTCCCGAACCGCCGGCCGACGGCACGAACGGACCCGCACAACTCGTGCTGACGCGCGAGGCATCGCGGCTCGTCGATCGCCTGGCGGTCGATCGCTACGGCGTGCCGTCGATCGTGCTGATGGAGAACGCGGCGGTCGCCCTCCGGGAAGCCGCCCTGCGGATGCTCGGCGGCACGCCGGGCGCCAGCGCGTTGATCGCCTGCGGACCGGGCAACAACGGCGGCGACGGCCTGGGGCTTGCACGCCACCTGCACAACGCAGGGCTGACGGTGGCCGTCGTCGTCACGAGACCCCTCGCTGCCTACTCGGGCGATGCGGGCGTGCAGGCGGCGATCGTCTCGCGGATGCGCTTGACCGTCGAAGAGTGCCGTGGCGACGAGGTCGCGGGTGCGTTCAGGCGTGCCGCCGCGCGCCTCGGCGCGCCGACGCTCGTCGTCGATGCGCTCCTCGGCACCGGCCAGACGGAACCCGCCCGCGGCGCCGTGCTGGCTGCGATCCGGGAGGTGAACAGGCTCCGGGCCGCCGGCGCGAGGGTGCTGGCTGTCGATCTGCCCTCGGGCCTGGACGCCGACACAGGCGAACCGATGGGCGAGGCGGTGCGCGCGCAGGTCACGGTCACCATGGTCGCGCCGAAGCCCGGGCTGCTGCTGCTGCGGGCGCAGGCGTACGCGGGCGAGGTCGTCGTCGGCGACATCGGCGCGCCGGTGGAACTCCTGCACGAGTTGGGCGTTCCCGCGTCGTCGTTCGCGGCCGGGCGGGGAGCGCACGCGACCGACGACCCGGCCGCGCCCGAAGCGCCTGGGCGACCCGGCTCGCCCGGCGCAGGGCGGCGCTGAACCGGCGGTCCTGGCCGGCACTATGCTTCGGTGTCAGGGAGAACACCGGTCATGCCCGTGCGGATGGAGTTGTCGAGGATTCTGATCCGGGAGTTGAACGACTTCCAGGTGATCGAACTCCGCGAGGTGGTCGAGGGCAACGGCGAGCCGCCACCGGAGGCCGAGGTGCGCTCGTTCCCCATCGTCATCGGCCTGCCCGAGGCCCAGGCGATCGAGCGCCGCCTCAAGGGCATCCCCATCAAGCGGCCGCAGACGCACGACCTCCTGGCGAACGTGGTCAACGCACTGGGCGGAGAACTGGTCTCGATCAGCGTGACCGACCTGAACGACCACACCTACTTTGCGACGCTCGACATCCGCACCGCAAGCGGCGAGTTGATCCATGTGGACTCGCGGCCCAGCGACGCGATCGCCCTCGGCATCGCGGGCGGCGTGCCGATCTACGTGGAAGAGAGCGTCATCGAGTCCGCATCACGGGACGAGGCGTGAGCGCGTGGACCGGCAAGGAGCGCCGACCGTGAGCGGACCGCCCCCCCTGGAGGCGTACTGGCAACTGGATCGCCCCGGGGCCGCCTGGGCCGCGCCCTGCTTCGTCACCGCGGACGAGCCTGGCATCGGCGGGCGGATCAAGGAGAGGCCCGAGGACTTTCTCGTCGAGGAGATCCCGCTGTACGAGCCGTGCGGCAGCGGGGAGCACCTCTACCTCTTCCTCCAGAAGCGCAACCTCTCGACGCTCGAAATGGTGCGGATCGTCGCCGAGCACTTCGGCGTGCACCGCGCGGCGGTCGGCTACGCGGGGCTGAAGGACAAGCACGCCATCACCCGGCAGGTCGTCTCCGTGCACCTGCCCGGCAAGTCCGACAGCGAGTTCAGACACCTCGACCACGAGCGGATCGCCGTGCTCTGGGCGGACAGGCACACCAACAAACTGAGACCGGGGCACCTGCGCGGCAACCGGTTCTCGATCCGCGTGCGGGGCGTCGAGCCGACCGCCGCCCTCGCCGCGTCGAGGATGATCGGCCTGCTGACGCGAGTCGGCGTGCCGAACCGCGTCGGCGAGCAACGGTTCGGACTGCTCGAGAACAACCATTTGATCGGGCGGGCGATGATCCTCGGCCACCTGCGCGAGGCCGCCGACCTGCTGCTCGGACCGAGCGCATCGCACCCCGAGAGCCAGCCGGAGGCGAGGGCCTTCTACGCTGCCGGCAGGTACGCGGACGCCGCCGCCCACTTCGCCCCCGCGTTGCGCACCGAGCGCGGGCTGGCCAAGGCGCTGGCGAAGGGGCTGGAGGTCGAGAAGGCCGTGCGGAGGATCGATCGGACGGTCGCGTCGTACTTCGTGTCCGCGTTCCAGTCCGCGGTGTTCAACGCCGTCCTCGACAGGCGGGTCGACGACGGGCAACTCGGCACGCTGCACATCGGCGACGTGGCGTTCCGGCACGTCGGACGAGCGACGTTCGACGTAACCTCCGAGACGCTCGACAAATCGGAGACGCTCGAGCGCGTGGCGAGCTTCGAGATCAGCCCGTCCGGACCGATGTGGGGGGCGACCATGCGGCAGGCGTACGGCGTGCCGGGACGGATTGAGCGTGAGGCGCTCGAAGCGTCGGGCGTGACGGAAGAGCGCGTCGCGGAGTTCGATCGGGCCACGGGGGGGCTGATGCAGGGCGCGAGACGGCCGCTGCGAGTGCCGTTGATCGATCCGGACGTGGAGGGCGGCGTGGACGAGCATGGGCCGTTCGTGCGGTGCGCCTTCGAACTGCCGCGCGGGTCGTTCGCCACAGTCGTGATGCGGGAGTTGATGAAAACGAGGGTGGGAGGCGAGGAGGAAGAGGGGGAGTGACAACGTGACAAAGTTTGATCGATCCCTTGATCCCTTCGGCCCCATGCACCGCCCACTCCCCTCCATCCGTCTCGTCTGCTTCGACCTCGGTGGCGTGCTCGTGCGAATCTGCCGCTCATGGCGAGAGGGGTGCGAGCGCGCAGGATTGCCGGTGTACGACGACCTGGACACGCCCGGGGCACGCGAAGCGCGGGCGCACTGGGCGCATCAGTATCAACTGGGGCGCATTGACTGCGGCGAGTTCGCACGCGGCCTTTCGGAGGCGGCCGGCGGCCGCTACACGCCGGAACAGGTCCGGGCGATTCACGACGCATGGATCATCGAGGAGTATCCCGGCGTCGGCGACCTGCTCGCCGGCTTGAACGGGCGACGCGATCTCAGCACCGCCATCCTCAGCAACACGAACCACGGCCACTGGGCCAGGCTCATCCCCGGCACGAACGGCGGCGAGTTCCCGTCGCTCGGCCTGGTGCAACGCCCGCACGCGAGCCACCTGCTCGGACTGGCCAAGCCCGATCCCGCGATCTTCCGCGCCTTCGAGTCGCGGACGGGCGTCGAGCCGAGCGGCGTGCTGTTCTTCGACGATCTCGATGAGAACGTTTCGGCAGCGCGGACCTGCGGCTGGCGCGCGGAGCGGATCGACCACGCCGGCGACACGGTCTCGCAGATCATCGAACACCTGGCGCGGCACGGCGTGCGCCTCTGAGCCTCACCGCTGCCAGTCGAGCGCCACGTCGAGTTCCACCGTCGTCGGCGCGAGGCACGCCGAGCCGCTGCAGGGCTGGCACGTGATGGCCAGCAGCGGCCGACCCCGCACGGGACCGGTCTGCTCAACGGCCACTCGGATCTCGAACTCACCCTCATACGCGCTCAGCGTCGCATCGCCCGTCGCGAGAGCCTTGCCCGGCGGATAGTCGGCGTACGCCTCGATGCCGGCGCCCCCGACGACGTGGACGCGAAACGGCAGCACGCCGTCGCCGGCGTCGGCAGCCGCGACGTGCCACCCCTCGGCGATGCGCACGAGCAGCGGCAGTTCGGCCGGGTGATCCGGGCCGACTTCGATTCGGTCAACGCTCGTGAACACCGCGAGCGGCGAGAAGTCCGGCGCAGCCGGCGGAGCAGGCGATTCGGTGGCACGGGCGTCCCGCCTGTCCTCCGTCCCCACCGCGCACGCCGACGACGCGTCGTCTTGCGACGCCCCGGAAGCGATGAGCCGGGCGAGCGCGCCCGTCGCGTGGATGCACGCCGCCGGGGCACGGGCGATCGTCGCGCTCATCGCGGCGACGCACGCCCGCGCACGGTCGAGGTGGCGTGCATCTCCTGTCGCGCCGGCCAGTTCCAGGAGCGCATGCAGCATCACCGACGACCCCGTCGGCAGCGCGCCGTCCCACGTCGAGCGGACGCGGACGAAGAGGTCATCGCGACCGGCGGCGACGTCGAAGTACCCGCCGTCGGAGGAAGCGAACGCTCGTTCGGCCCGGTCGAGCAGCCGCAACGCGCCGTCCATCCAAGGCGTGCCTCCCCCACCGTTCGCATCGAGCGCGTGCAGGCGGGCGAGGGCATGGATCATCGAGGCATAGTCCTCGAGCGACCCTTCAGGCCCGCGCACGCCGTCCCGCCAGGACCGCAGAAGCACGCCGTCGGCGTTCGTCATCTCGTCGAGGACGAACCGCGCCGCACGCCGGGCGGCCTCGGCGTATCTCGCGTCGCCAAGCAGCGCGGCCCCGTCGGCCATCGCCGCGACGCCGTGCCCGTTCCACTCCGCGATCACCTTGTCATCCGTGGCGGGCTGCGGGCGACGATTCCGGGCAGCGAGCAATCGGCCGCCGACGCGGGCAAGGCGTTCGACGAACTCGGCCTGATCCATGCCGAGCGACCGCGAGAGCCGGTCGGGGCGTTCGTCGAGGCGGAGGACGTTTGCGGGCGGTTCGTCCGGGTGGTGCGGATCGCGAAAGTTCGGGCCGCGGTCGAGGCCGAAGACGCGAAGAGCGAAGGCGGCGTCTTCCGGCTCAAGCGCGGCGGAGACCTGGTCGCAAGTCCAGACGTGCGCCGATCCCTCGCGCCCCAGGGCGTCGGCGTCCTGCGCCGAAAGGAACGCGCCGTGCGGACCGGTCATTTCGCGGAGCACGTAGTCGAGCGTGCGGCGTGCGACCGAGCGGTACACCTCGTCGCCGAACGCCTCCCCAGCGCGCGCGTACACGGACGCCAGCAGCGCATTGTCGTAGAGCATCTTCTCGAAGTGCGGCACGGTCCACTGCGCATCGACGGCGTATCGATGGAACCCGCCCGCCAGATGGTCGTGAATGCCTCCGGCGAGCATCCGGTCGAGCGTCGCGCGCACCGCGTGATCGATCGCGCGTCGGGTCTCGTCGTCGCCGGCCATGCCGCGCACCCCGAGCAGGAAGAGCAGCAGCGAGGGCTGCGGGAACTTCGGCGCGCCGCCGAACCCCGCGTTGGTCGGGTCGAACAACCGGAGCAGAGCGGCCGTCGCCCCCTCAACTTCGCGCCTGCCGACCGCGACCGGCGCATCGGCCCGGGCCAGTTGCTCCGCGACCGCCTCCGCGAGCCGCTCCGCCTGCGCGATCACGCCCTCGCGCTGCGTGCGCCACGCCGTCGCGATGCCCTCGATCACGCGCGGGAAGTCGGGGCGCGAGCCGAGCGCGGGGTGAGGCTCGGCCGGGATGTACGTGCCGCACCAGAACGGGCGCAGCCGCTCCGGCTCGAGGAACACGCTCATCGGCCATCCGCCCTGCCCTGTGAAGACCTGCGTCGCGGTCATGTAGAGGTTGTCAACCTCGGGGCGTTCCTCGCGATCCACCTTCACGCACACGAACCGTTCGTTGAGCATCGCGGCTATGGACGGGTTCTCGAACGACTCCCGTTCCATCACGTGGCACCAATGGCAGGTGCTGTAGCCGATCGAGAGGAAAATGGGCACGTCGCGCCGCCGTGCTTCCGCGAACGCGGCCACTCCCCACGGCAGCCAGTCCACCGGGTTCGCGGCGTGCTGGAGCAGGTACGGGCTGCTCTCGCCGGAGAGGCGGTTGCGGTGTGCGTCGGTGCGTTCGGCGTGGGCGGGCATCGTGCGCCTCCTGCGGTCGGCATCCCACTCTATCGGGACCGGAGCGACGAGAGCGCTTCCGGCAGCAGATCGGCGAGTTCCGCGGCCAGCAGGCCGGCCTCGGAGCGGCGCGAGTCCGCCCAGCGTTCGCCCGCGATCGCGTGAGCCTGCACCCCCAGGCACGCCGCGTCGGAGAGCGAGAGCGGGCGGCGCGGATCGGGAGGGACGCGCGCCCGCAGCGACTCGGGGAGCGCGGAGACGGTCGGGTCGGGCCGCGGAACGAACTGGGCGACGATCGCGCCGATCAGCCCCGCCAGCACGTCGCCCGTTCCGGCAGTCGCCAGACAGGCGTGGCCTCGCTCGCAGACCCAGGAGCGATGCCCGTCACTCACGACGGTCCCAGCGCCCTTGAGAACGACGATGCACCCGAGCCGCTGCGCCATCCTCTCCGCGCCGCCGAGTCGGCCATCCGGGGTGGTCGGGTCCGCGCTGATCCGCAGAGGTTCAGCCATGCGGCGAAACTCGCCGGGATGCGGCGTCAGCACCGCGGGTGCTCGGAAGTCCCGCCACAACTCCGGAACCCGCGAGAGCGCGCTGATGGCATCGGCATCGACAACGACCGGCGTCGTCTCCTGCTGCACCGCCCGGAGCGCCAGCGCGCGCGCGCCATCGTCCATCCCAAGCCCCGGGCCGATCACGAGGCAATCCGCGTCCGCGAGCACGCCGTCGAGTACGCCCGCGCCCTCGTGGGCGATGATCGCGCCTCCCCCATCGACAGGCAGCGAAACGCCGGTTGCCGACGGCGCGATGACGAGAGCGGCATTCAGCACGGGGCGCGGCGTGACGAGCCGAACCAGCCCCGCCCCACCGCGGAGCGCGCCAAGAGCGGCCAGCGCGGGCGCGCCGACCATCCGCCGCCCGCCCGACGCGCTCCCGCCGACGACAGCGACCGTGCCGAAGACGCCCTTGTGCCCGGAGGGGTCGCGCGGCGGGAGAAGCGGAAGCGCGGCGCCCGGGTCAGCGGGTGGCGTCATGGGCGTCCTCCCGTCGATTCGACCTCGACGCGAAGCCGCCCGATCAGCGGCGCTGTCGCGGCCAGAGCACGCACGGCCTCGCCATCCGAGAGCGCAGACTCGGCGAGCGCGATGTGCGCGGCATCGAAAGGAACCGGGCCGAGCGTTGCGTCGAGATCGATCCACGCCCGCCCCGCGCCGGTATCCACCAGCGCCTGCGTCCACATGTGGTAGACGAAGACGTCTCGCTCGCCCTCGAAGCGCTCGGCGTACACCAGCCCGCTCACCACGCGCGACGGGATGCCGTCGGCGCGCAGCATCGCGGCCAGCAGCACGGCGTGCTCGGTGCAATCGCCCTCACGGGTGCGGGCGACCTCGCTCGCGGACGCGAAGCCGACCCCGAGCGACTTGGCGTTGACGTGTCGGCCGACGAACCGGCGCAGAACCTCGGCACGCGCGGGCTTCCCGTCCTCTACGCCGCGGAGCGAGTCCATGGTGAGTTCGGCGATCAGGGGGTCGTCCGAGTCCGCCATCGCTGAAGACGCGAGGTACGGCGTGATGTCCAGGTCGGGCGACTCCGTACCCGGGTCGTCGGCGCGAACAAGCACGCGCGTCCGCGAGGCGTCGAGCCGTTCGACGCGCTGCGCGCCGCCGGTGGGAAGGTCGGGCAGCGGGCCTTCAGGGACGCTCAGGACATAGTCGGCCTCGCGCACGCGGCGCGGCGCTTGGATGCGGCCGGTCGGGCGGACGAACGATCGGAGCAGCAGTTCGGGGGCTTCGATGCGGGAACGGGCGCTCGCCTCGTCCGTCGCGAACATCGCCATCTTCATGCCGCCGAGGTCGAGTTCCGTCCGCAGCGGTACGCCGCGGCGGTCGATGACCTCGACCGTCGCGGAACCGATCGGCATGTCGCTCGACGAGGCCCGGCACCGCAGAGCGTCCAGCGATCGTCCCAGGACCTCCACCGTCGTCGGCTCGAACCCTTCGCGGCGCACCTCGATCACCGTCGGCCCGCCTTGCGGGTCGATGGTGCGCAGCACGATCGGGTCCGCGCCGGCCGAGAGCCGCTGTGCGAGATATCGCGACGCGGCCGCGGGTGGCAGCCATTCCCCCTCAGGCGCAGGGAGCGTGCCGCGCGTGGCCCGGCCGCCCTGTGTGGTCTCGACCGCGACGCCCTCGTTCCCGAAGCGGTAGCGCACCGAGACCGGCTCCGAGCCGAGACGCTGATCGACGCTCATCTCCACCGGCTCGCCCGCCTCGGTTTCCACGAAGCGCGTCGTGATCGCGATGGAAACGGGCGTCGTGCCGCGGCGGATGGCGACCTCCATCCGAGTCGTCGTGACGATGCGGCCGTCGGCGGTCGTCTGCGAGGCGTGCATCCACCCGGCCTTCAGGCCGTCGATCTCCACCGTGTACCAGCGGTCGTGGTCCGCCCCGCGGACCGTCGCCGCGAGCGCCAGGCAGAGCGCAAGGGCGAACCGGACCAGAGCCTGCGCGGGCGTCGGCATGGGTTGATTGTAGGGGAAGGCACGAGGGAGCAAAGCACCAAGGCGAGGCCGGAGGGAGCAGGCCGGAGGCGGGCGAATGAGATAGTGTCATCCCGTCGCACACCTCCCTCCGCGCCTCATCCCTCAATCCCTTCCTCCCTCGATCCCTTGATCCCCCATGCCTCGATCCCTGCCTCACAATGATCGACACCCACTGCCATCTCACGTTCGACGACTTCGCGGGGCGCGTGCCGGAGACCATCGACGAAGCGCTCGCGGCCGGCGTGACCGGCATGATCTCCGTCTCGACGACACCCCCGGATGCCGAGCAGGCCCTTCACCTGGCGGAGACGAACGACCGTGTCTGGTGTACGGCCGGCGTACACCCCCTGTACTCCGATCGCGGCCCGTTCGAGTGGGAGCGCCTCCGCCGGGTCGCGTCCAGCCCGCGGTGCGTCGCGTGGGGAGAACTGGGTCTGGACAACCACTACGACCGCCCGCCCCGCTCTGTGCAGGACGCCGTGCTGGCCGAGCAACTGGCGTTCATCGGGGCAGCGCACGAGGGCGGGCGGGTGCTGCCCGTCGTGCTTCACTGCCGCGACGCCTTCGACGACCTGATCCCCGTGCTGCGCCGCACACGCCTCGACCCCACGCGGTTCGTCTTCCACTGCTTCACCGGCGGGCCGGCTGACGTGCGCAAGGTGCTGGACTTCGGGGCGATGGTCTCGTTCACCGGCGTGGTGACCTACCGCAACGCGAGCGAGGTCGCCCAGGCCGCCCGCGTCGTCCCGCTCGACCGCATCATGGTCGAGACCGACGCCCCGTTCCTCTCGCCCGAGCCGGTACGCGGCAAGCGCCCCTGCCGGCCCGCCTTCGTCCGTCACACGGCCGAGTTCCTCGCAAACCTGCGCGGCGATGACTGGGACACGTTCCACGCCGCCATCAACGCGAACACGGAGAGATTCTTCGGGGTGAAGGGATGAGCACGCCAGCCAACGGTGCCTGATCGGCCCCGCCCTGTAGACTTGCAGACCGCTCGGCCAACCCCACGCCTCAAGTCCCAAGCCTCCCCCCATGCTCCACACCCTCGACCCCTTCGTGTTCGAGTTCGCGCCCGGGTGGGGCGTGCGGTGGTATGGCTTGTCGTATGTGGCCGGATTCATCGTCGGGTGGCTGCTTCTGCGCTGGCTGGCGCGGCGGGGGCTGGCGATGGTGCCCGCCGACCGCGTTGCCGACGCGATGCTGTGGCTCGTCGCGGGAGTGCTGATCGGCGGACGGCTCGGGTACGTGTGCTTCTACAAGCCCGAGTACCTGTGGACCTTCGATGCCGGGTTCCCGTGGTGGGCCTTGCTGGCCATCAACCGAGGCGGGATGGCGAGCCACGGCGGGATGATCGGCGTGGTTCTCGCGGCGTGGCGCATCAGCCGCGGGTGGCGCGACGACAACGGCACGATCCAGGGGCGATGCCCCCCCCTGCATGTCACGGACCTGACGGCGCTCATCGCCCCGGCCGGCCTGCTCTTCGGGCGCGTCGCGAACTTCATCAACGGCGAACTGCTGGGCCGCGTCGTCGCCCGCCCCGGCGAGCCGGCCCCGTGGTGGAGCGTGAAGTTCCCCCAGGAGATCGTCGGCGGGCACGAGTCGTTCCGCACGCACGAGCAGGAGAAGGCCCTCGACGCCATCATCTCGCGGTACATGCCGGCGGGCGAGGACTTCGGTGTGGGGGTCGAGCGCACGCTCCGGGCCTTGCGCCGCGGCGGCGAAGAGTCCGAGCGGCTGGCGGCCGAACTCGCCCCGCTTATCTCAGCCCGCGCCCCGTCGCAACTCCTCCAGGCCCTGTGCGAGGGCGTCATCGTCGGGGCCGTCGTCTGGACGGTCGGCGTGGCGATGGGGCGAATCCGCACCCCCGGCGTCGTCGGGGCGTGGTTCTTCGTCTCCTACGGCGTGCTGCGGATCGCCACCGAGTTCGTCCGACTCCCCGACTCGGACCTCGCGGTGCAGCGCGTCCTCGGCCTGAGCCGGGGGCAGTGGCTGAGCGCGGCCATGGTCGCGGTTGGATTCGTCGTTCTCGCCGTCGTCCGTGCGCGCGCGGCACGCGCACGGACGTGATGGCGATCAGGAACGCTTGTCGCGCCCGATATGCGCGATCGCGAGCGTCATCGCAAAGCCGAGTCCGGCGAGACCGAGCGATGAGCCGATCTGAACGGCGCTCGGCGTGAAGCGGCGCGTGGGCCAGTCGGCCTCGTCCAAAGCCGCGATCGTCTCGGGCGTTTGCACCACGCCCTTGATCACGTCCCCGGGGGTCGGTTCAACGCCTTCCTGGAACGGCCACAGCCCGACGACCGCGCCGAGCACAAGCCCCAGCAGCACGCCGAGCGTCGGCTTCTCGAACTGGCGCAGCAGGAAGCGGATGAGGTTGCTGACCGCCGCGATCCCGATGCCGACGCCAAGGCCGACGGGGATGAAGACGCGCACAACCGGGTCCAACGCCGCGCCGTAATCACCGGAAGCGACGGCGTCGCGTGCGGCGTCGATGGCGGAGAGGATCGGCACGTACTGGCCCAGCACGAGCAACAGGTACCCCCCGCTCACGCCGGGCAGGATCATCGCGCTCGCCCCCGCCAGCCCGGCGACGAACAGCCCGGCGAAACCGCCCCCCCCGGACGACCCACCGGCAGGGGAAAGCATGGCGAGGGCGATCATCGCCGCGAGGCCCCCGAGTGCGCCAACGGCAAGCGGCAGGGACAGCCCCTTCGCCATCGTCCAGATGACCGGCACGCCGCCGAGCGTCAGGCCGATGAACACGCTGTACGCGGCCCACCTATGGTGGACGACGATGTCCTTCACCGGCCCCGCGCCGAGCACGATCGCCAGCCCGGCCGCGGCCGCCACCGCGCCGAGAACGACCAGCGAACGGAGCCGGAATCGCAGCGTGGTCAGTTCCGCGATCGCGCCGATGAACCGCGGGTAGATGCCCGTGACGAGGAGCATCGTGCCCCCGCTGATGCCTGGCACGAGGTTCGCAAGCCCCATGAGCGTGCCGCCGGCGATCGAGCGGGCGGCGAGCGGGATCAACGCGGGTTCCGGAGCAGCGTCAGGGCCGGACGTGGTCGCGTTCAAGGGTTGCTCGGCCATGCGCTCCTCCGGCGGGGCGTCGATCGTAGGCCCCGGCGCACTATCATCGGCACGGCACGCCCGCACACCGCAGCGTGCCGCGAGGAGTCCGCATGAACGTGCTCGTCACCGGCGCGGCCGGGTACATCGGATCGCACGCCGTCCGCCGCCTGCTCGCCGACGGGCACACCGTCGTCGCACTCGACAACCTCTCGCGCGGACACCAGGCGGCCATCGACGCCGTGCGACAGACCGCGCCGTCGCGGCTGACGTTCGCCCGCGCAGACGCCGGCGACGCGGACGCGCTGGACACGCTGCTCGCGCAGCACAAGGTGAACGCCGTCATGCACTTCGCCGCCTACGCCCTGGTCGGCGAGTCGGTCGAAGAGCCGCTGCTCTACTACCGCAACAACACGTCCGCGGCGGTGACATTGATCGAGGCCTGCGTGCGGGCCGGCGTCGAACGGTTCGTGTTCTCCTCGACCTGCGCGACCTACGGCGACCCTCCGCCCGAGTTCATCCCCATCCCCGAGTCCTGCCCGCAGCGACCGATCAACCCCTACGGCTGGAGCAAACTCCACGTCGAGCACGTGCTGCGGGACGTCACGCACGCCGCGAGCCGGCAGGGACGCCCCTTCGCCTTCGCCGCGCTCCGCTACTTCAACGTCGCCGGATGCGATCGCTCCGGCGCGCTCGGCGAGGACCACGACCCCGAAACGCACCTCATCCCGGTCGTGCTGCAGGCCGTCCTCGGCAGGCGCGACGCCGTGACGATCTTCGGCACGGACTATCCGACGCCCGACGGCACGTGCATCCGCGACTATGTCCACGTTGAGGACCTGATCAACGCCCACGTCGCCGTGATGGACGCGCTCCGCCCGGGAGAACAGCGGGCCTACAACCTCGGCATCGGACGGGGGTATTCGGTCCGCGAAGTGATCGACAGTGTTCGGCGTGTGACCGGTCGCGAGTTCGTCGTCCGCGAGGGTTCGCGCCGTCCCGGCGACCCGCCGACGCTCTACGCGGACCCCTCGCTGATCCGCTCCGAACTCGGCTGGTCCGCGTCGATCAAGGACATCGACGAGATCGTCGCAACGGCGTGGGCGTGGTTCCGCGACCACCCGAGGGGGTATGCGAAATGACACAGCACACCGGACCAAGTTCCGCACCCCGGGGCGGGGCCTTTCCAGGCCCCGTCGCAGCAGCCCTCTGCTTCCTGATCACATTCGTCTCCACCGGTCGCGCTCAGCAGATCGATCCGGCCGTCTGGCCCGCTCGCTTCACCGTCTGCGGCGACCGCGGCGTCATTCGCGAGATCGCCCCCCCGCTCGCCGACTGGGTTGTGATCCGCGTGCGCGACCCCGGCCTGCGCCCGACCCGCCAGGACCTTGAGGACGCCGAAGCGATCCTCCAACATTGCGGCGACGAACCTCCCGCCGTCCGCTTCGAGCGCGAGGGCGCGATGTACATCCGCTTCCGTCCGCCGCCCGACGGCGCGAAGCCTGCCCACGGGTCGCCGGTCTCCGCGTTCGCATTCATCTCGGCGACACTTTCGGACGAGCCTGGCCCGACGCTCGAACTCCAGCGCACGTGGTTCGCCTTCTACCAGCCGACGGGCGAAAACGCCGCGCCGCGGGGTGTCGTGCTGGTTGTTCCCGGCATGTTCGGCACGCCCGAGACCGTCGCCGAAGCCCTCGTCCAAACGCTCCGCCACGCGGGCTGGCACGTGCTTCGGATGCTCACCCAGCCGTCGCGGTTCACCGAGCGGGTCGTGTTCACGATCGATCCGGAGGCCGATCCCGCGCCGGTAGCGCTCGAGGCGGCGCGGGTGCTCGGCGATCGCGCGGCCGAGTGCGCCTACGCCGTGCAGGCGGCCTACGCCCACGTCGAGCGAGCGGACCCGCGGCTCGCAACGCTGCCGCGGGCGGCGATCGGCATGAGCGGCGGCGCGATGGCCATGCCGACGATCCTCGCGCTCGAACCCGAGCGCTACAGCGCGTGCGTGATGGTGGCGGGCGGGGCGGACTTCTGGGCCATCGCCGCCCTGAGCAACTACGCCGACTGGATCGACGCCGTGCGCGTCGAATGGATCGGCGGCCCTCCTCCACGCGCCGCGATCGACCGCTTCGCCGAGGCCTACCGCTCGGTGGCTCCCCTCGACAACGTGAACACCGCCCCACTCGTCCGCGCGATCCCGACGCTCATGATCCACGGCACGCGCGACCGCGCGGTCCCCTCGGACCTCGGCGACCTGCTCTGGGAACGGCTCGGCCGCCCCGAGCGATGGAGCACGCCGATGGGGCACGAGATGCTCTTCTTCGTCTACCTGCCCCGGCGGTCGGCGGACCTCATCGACTGGCTGGATGGGACGACGGGCGGCCCGCCATGATCGCGGCGCTCAGCCCGTACCACCTGACCACGCGCGAGCCCGCGGCGATGGCCGCCCTCCTCCTCGCGGAACGGGTGGTCACCATGATGCCGACCCCGTTCGGGGGCGCGGAGCGCTCGCACGTCGAGCGCGCCGTGGCCCGATCGCCGCGGTATCTGGACCTCATGGAATCGTGGCGGTGGTCGGTGCCGCTCTGGAACGCCGGCGTCATCGCGGGCGGCATCGACGGCGAAGACGCGGGAGCCGAGGTGCGGGCCGTGTGCGCGCGCCTACGCGACGACGACCGCTTCGCCCCGCTCTGGCTGCTGATGCGCGAGGGCGTGTTCGAGGACGAGCTTTCGTACCTGGACTCGATCGCGAGAGACCTCCTCCGCTCCGGCCCCGACCCGGCGATCAGCATCCCGCTCGCGGCCGCGATGGACCGCATGGCCGCGCTGCACGGCATGGTCGTGATGCGCTCCTCTCCCACGAGCGTTGCCCAGCGCGCGGAGCAGCGCCTGGCGGAGACACTCTTCGCCTTCGCGATGCCGATGCTGATGCAGGCAAGCGCGGGCCGCATCCTCGAAGCGCGCGAAGCGCTGGGCGACTCGATGGAGCGCCTCGGGGGGGTCGTCCGGGAGGCATCGAGCGGGGGAGGATCCCGGCTCGACGTGGCCGACGCCGCCCGCGATGCCGCTCATGCGTTCGAGTCGGTGCGGAGCGACCTGTCCCGCCCGTGCGACGACGAGGACGACCTGCACGTGATCGTCGGCACGGCGTCGGTCACCGCGGTGAGCATGCCGGTTGACTCGGTGCTGGAATCGAGCATGGTCGCGCTCCGGTCCTTCACAAGATTGCCGAAACGCGCTAGGGCCGGCACCTCGACCCTTCCGGCCGTGCGCGATCCGCTGGCGGGCGAGCGTGTCGTGTCGCTGGTGGTGCGGACGATCGGGCGGTCGCGCTGATCCTTCCGAGGCGGTCAGTCCACGCGGCGAGGCGATACCGACGTCACCAGCCGGATGCTCGGCGTCTCCAGCCCCGCGGCGATCGCGGCGTCGCGCAGGTCATCGGGACGCAGCGTCAGGTCGACGGTCGCCCGCGTCAGCCGAGGCCCGACGTCGTAGTAGAGCGTGAACTGCACGTGCTGCACGTTGCGAAGCAGCGGCGCTTCCTCCGGGTCGCCGACGGGCAGCCCCCCGGAGAAGCGCGTGCGGATGTTCCAGAGTTCGAAGGGGGGACCACCCTCCGCGATGACCCACGACGGCGCGTCGCGGCGTTCGAGGCGGGTCACTTCGGTCGGGAGGCCCGCCTCGTCGCGCGCGCTGACGAACTCCAGGCTCGGCGGGTCGGGGACGAGCACCGGCGTCAGGATCGGGTTCACGGGGTACGGCCCGAACTCCTCGCCGTTGCGGATGAGCGCACTGACCCGGTGCATGACCATCCTGGCGACGACGTGCGCGGACGCCGACTCGCTCGTCGTCTTGTAACTCTTGAAGCACGCGTCGAGGGCGGACAGCGTGGCAACCAGCAGCGTCGCGCTGATCGTGAGCGCGATCAACAGTTCCACGAGACTGAAGCCGCGGAGCGGCGCGGGAACGGGACGGGGCCGGTTCACAGTCTGCCCTCCCGGTACGAGTTGGGCACCGGCGCAACACCCAGAGGGAGCATGATGCCGTCGGGCAGAGCCATGTCGGGGTTGAATCGGAGCCGCACCGCGCCGAAGCCGTGGAACGGCACCGGCACCGCGCCATCGTCGAGTTGCTGCTGCGTCGGCCACTGGTCCGGCCCGAGATCGACGAAACCGTCGCCGTCGAGGTCCCAGCCGACGATCTTGACGCCGTCCACCTCCGGCAGCGTCCAGGGGTCGAGCGATTCGTGCTCGCCGTCCTCCGGTCCGAGGTACCCGAAACTGGCGTTGAACCCGGCCGGATTGCCGAGCGGGTTGCCGTGCGGGTCCTTGAGCGGGCCGGCGCCGTACTCGGGCTTGAACGTCAGCAGAAGCGCCCCGTCGATCTCGGCGTTGCCGCGCACGTCGAGGACGCCCGCGATGATCGCCCCGCGCAGTCGCACGTCCTGCTCGGCGGGGCTGTTGAACGTGCCGACGTCCACCGAGAAGTTCGGCAGCATCATCGACGACTTCTCGATGTGCTCCACGTCGTGCTGCTCGGGGTTCAGGTCGGGCCGGGTCGGGTGCTCGGTGAAGAACCTCGTCCGCCCGGTGAACTGCATCTTGTTGCGGACGTGCGTGTACTCGCCCGGAGCGTCGCTCACGACCGACCCGACCACCGTGCAATCGTGGAATCGCAGGTTGTTCGAGTACAGTTTCGTGTCCGTCACGCGCGTCGGCACGACGTCCGTCACGCCGTTGATCTCGCGCGGGACGTCGATCACCAGCGGGTCCGGCAGCGCAGCGTACGACTCCTCGGGGTAGAGCATCACGTCGCTCGCCGGGATGTCGCCCTTGTCCACCGGCTCGAACGCCATCAGCAGCATCTGGTTCGGCGGGCGTGCCTCCTCGGGCAACACCGCGTCTTCCAACGGGGGACAATCCACGCACCCTTCGTCCTCGTTCCACTCGTCGAAGTCGTCGCCGAACACCCAGCGGGGCCGCTCGGGAACCGGCCGGCCCACGCTCGGGTTGAACCGCATCCGACCGTAGAAAGCCCAGTCGATCTGGGGGGCGTCCGGGTCGTACCCGTGGTTCTGGACGTGCGTGCGCACCCAGGTCACGCCGACGAACGTGCACCCCTTGAAGAGGGCGTTCAGCCCCATCGGGATCTGCACGTCGCGGAACACCATGTGCTCGAAGACGGGCCGGTAGTACCAGTCCGCCGCGTTCGGCGAGCCGAGCGGCATCGGCTCGTAGTACGCCGTCTGCCAGTTGTCCGGCAGGCCGTCGAGGTTCAGGTCGGGGTCGAGGCGCAGGTAGCGCGGCAGGTACTGCGGGTCGTCGGGATCGCCGTCCGTCGCCCCTTCGGGCTTGGCCTCCTCATAGTCGGGCAGCGAATCGACGCTGATGCCGAGTTGTTGCGCGACCTGGTCCCAGAACCCCGCGCCGTCCGCGGCGTTGTGCAGGGCGGTCTCCGTGCCGGTGAATGAACCGGCCGTGACTTCGGGGAGCAGGTTGTCGTCGGCCTCAAAGACTCGCGGCGATTTCTGCTCGTTGGGCCGGATCGACCCGAGCAGCCGCGGCTCGTAGTCGCCCTGTTCCGCGCGCCACGCCGAGTCCTGCACCCGGAAGACGAGGCGCCCGGCGACCTTGACGTAGCGATCCATCGCGTCGATGTACCCGTCGAGGTATCCCAGTTCGTGGTCGAGGTACACCTTGACCTGGTGCCCGTGCTCGTTGGTGATCCAGGACCAGTCGAGGAGTTCCTCGGACGGCTCGCCCTCGGGATCCCACCGCCCGTTGGCGTTGTGGTCGAGGAACCCGTACACCCCGTTGCGGTTGCGGTCGGCATTCGACGTGTCGATCAGGCGCGCGAGATCGGGGTCGATCACGGCGCCTTCCGCGTCGACGAACTCCGTCGCGATATGCACGCGGCCGTCGTCGCTGGCGTCGAAATGGTTGATGAAGATGTCAAACTCATCGACGTACCCGTCACCGGTCACGTCGTGGAAGGCGGTCCACGGCTCGGGGTCCGCGTCGTCGCCCACGTACCCGTCCGGGATCGCGCCCCCCTCGACCGGATGCCCGATGCGCAGCCGGTTGTCGCCGTCCACGTCCGACGCCGCCACCGCCGAGTAGAACGCCTCCAGTTTGTTGTCGAGGAGGGGGTCCAGCCCGTTGAAGTCGCACCGCATGATGAGCGGGTCGGCGTGCTCGAACCCGACATCCTCGTAGCGTACGCCGAGGTCGCCCACGATCTGCACGTTCTTGCCGATCATGATGCGGCTCGGGCTGATGACCGCGTGCCCCACGCGCTTCACGATGCGGAAGTCGCGGGTCATCGTCCGTGTCATCGGCGCGCGATTCGCCACGAAGTGGTACCCGATCACGATCACCCGAACGTCCGTGCCGTTCGCCAGCGGCGCATAGACGATCTGGAACGCGGGGGGCGGGACCGAGCCCCCGGTCGGCGACAGCGCGACCAGCGGCGTCACCACCCACCCCGTGCTCCGATAGACGTTCAGGTCCGCTTGCGGCCAGGCTTCGGTGATGGTCGGCACCGACGGATCACCGGCCGAATGCACGACGATGTTCTCGTCGCGGGCGTGCGCGTGCACCAACGCTTCGGCGATACCGTCCGGGGTGTCGCCCTCGTAGCCGCCAGGCGAAGGCAGGATGATGTAGTCGCCGTATGAGCCGAGGTTGCCGTCCCAGATCGCGTGCCCGAACGCCTGGTCGATGTCGCTGCGAGAGACGATGAATCGTCCCGCTGCCTCAGCGAGCCGACGCTCCGCCAGCGCCATGCCCGTTTCCGCCACCCCCATGGCGTGCATGACCTGCACGTGCGTCTCGGCCGTACGGACGTTGCCGCGGCTGGCGATGGCCATCGCCGCCACCAGCGAGCCGAAGAGGACAAGAAACATCATGGCGAGCACGGAGGCGACACCGCGGCGCACGGGCGCCTGCTTGCGCCCGCGCCGTTGCCGTGCTCGTGCTGTCCGGCGATTGCTGTCCACGGTCCGCTCCTCGCTCCCCACCCGGCCCGCGCCCCGCGGCGCTCGCATCACGGCACGACCCAGGACAGTCGCGCCACCTCCATCGCGGTCCTGCCCGGCGCCGTGTACCAGACAATGACCGTCACCCGAAGCGGGAAGGCATCGACCGCGATCGCCGGCAGGTCGCCCTCCTGCGACTCGCGGTAGTAGCCCTCTTCCCGCACAATCGAGTAATCGTGCGGCTCGACCTTCTCGACCAGCACCTCCTGCATCCAGCCGACCATGGGGACGGGCCTGCCGAGGTCGTCGAGCACGACGTTGCCGAGCAAGTCGAGTTCCGGGATGATCGCGCCCGTGGCGTCGATCGGCCCTTCGAAGTCGCCGCCCGAGCCGAACCGAAGCCCCGCGAAATCGTCGGCGTCGTCGTAGTCGTCCAGCGTGATCTCGTTGGACTCAGGCCCGAAGACGATCGGCCCGCCCGCGCTGATCGGCATGAGGCCAACGACCGGGTCGTGGCGGGGCAGGTGTCGCATGTACTCGCGGACCTCGCCGGCCAGGAAGGTGCCGGCGGCCGCGTGCGACGACCACAGGTTCGACTGCACGAACGCCTGCTGCGCCTCCACCATCGCCAGGATGCCCACGCCGATAATGACGGTGGTCATCGCGGTTTCGAGGAGCGTGAACGCCGGTCCCCTGCCCCGGCGACGCGCGGCCCTCCGGCCGGCCTGCGGAGCGTCCATGTGCCATCCCTCCCGGCGGCGCACTCGGCCGCCGGAGCGTCCATCGGCTACTGGACGAGTTGACTCATCTTGAAGATGGGCAGAATGATCGCCATGGCGATGAACCCGACGACTGTGCCCATTACGAGGATCATGACGGGCTCGATCATGCTCGTGACGGCTTTGATCCGATCCTTCAACTGCTTGGCGTAGAACGTGCTGACCTCGTCGAGCACTTCCCCCAACTTACCGGACTCTTCTCCCGCCGAGATCATCTGCACCACGGCGCGCGGCAGCAGCCCGTCCTTGCTCAGCGGCGCGGCGATCTTCTTGCCCTGCTTCACGTTGCTGTGAACCCGCGCCCACAGCCCTCTGTAGAGCTGATTGCCCGAGATCTCGCCCGTGATCGCGAGCGTGTCCAGCATCGGCACGCCCGCGTTGATCAACTGGCCCATCGTCTGGAGCGAGCGGCTGATGTAGAGCGAACTGAACATGCCGCGGAGCACGGGGATGGTCAGCTTCAGCTTGTCGATCCAGAACCTGCCCACCTCGGTGCGGGCCGCCGCGTAGAGCAGCCCGCCCAGACCGACCGTCGCGCCGAGCACGATCGGCCAGCGTGCGACCAGGAACTTGCTGATGCTCATCAGGAACGTCGTCGCCCATGGGAGGATGTCCTCCTTGCCCTCGAAGACGGTGTAGAACCGCGGCAGCACGAACGTCAGCAGGAAGACGGTCACGCAGACGGCGAGCGATCCGATGATGCCGGGGTAGATCGACGCGCCGATGACCATCTTGCGCGTCTCGATCTGCTGGGCGATGTAGCCGGCGATGCGGTCGAGCATCTCGGCGAACGAGCCGGACATTTCTGATGCCCGCACCATGCTGACGTACAGGGGACCGAAGAGCTTGGGGTGGCGGGTGATCGCCTCCGAGAACTGCTTCCCGCTCTCGACGTCCTGCTTCATCCCCATGATGACGCGCCTGAAGGCGGGCTGCGTCGTCTGCTCCGCGATCCCCTCCAGCGCGGCCCTGAGGTTGATACCGGCGCGGATCATCACGGCGAGCTGCGTCGTGAAGTCGAGCACGTGCTTCTGCGACGGCTTGCGGGAGTTCAGGCGCTTCAGGATGTCGATGAACCCGCCGTCGGAGCCCTCCGTCGCAGCGATCGAGAGCGAGACGACGTGCAGTCCCTGAGCGCGAAGCGACGCGGCCGCCCCCGCGACGCTGTCCGCCGCGAGCGTGCCGGCCTGCACCTGGCCGGAGGAACCGCGAGCCTGGTAGCGGTACTGGGGCATGGGTCAGGCGGCCAACTGGCGGGCGAGTTTGTCCGGATGCACCGCCTGCGCGACCGCGTCCTCCTTGCTGATCATCCCGTTGAAGTACAGTTCCGCGATCGACGTGTCGAGGCTGCACATCCCGATCGCACGGTTCGTCTCGATGACGTTCGGGATCTCGAACGTGCGGCTCTCGCGGATCAGGTTGCGCACCGCGGGCGTGCACAGCAGGGTCTCGACCGCCGGCACCATGCCCGGGCGGTCGATCCGCGAGAAAAGCGACTGGCTGACCACCGCCTGCAGCGTGCCCGCGAGCATCGCGCGGATCTGGTTCTGCTGACCCGCCGGGTACATGTCGATGATGCGCTCGACCGTCTGCGACGCGTTCACCGTGTGCAGTGTGCTGAGCACAAGGTGGCCCGTTTCGGCCGCGCTGATGGCGAGCGCGGTCGTCTCGAGGTCGCGCATTTCGCCGACCAGGATGATGTCCGGGTCCTGACGCAGGGCGTGCTTGAGGCCGCTGGCGAAGGTCGGCATGTCCTGCCCGAGTTCGCGCTGCTCGATCAGGCACTTCTTGCTCTCGAAAGAGTACTCGACGGGGTCTTCGAGCGTGATGATGTGCTTGGCGTACCGATCGTTCATGGCCTCGATCATCGCCGCGAGCGTGGTGGACTTGCCAGAGCCGGTGTCCCCCGTGACCAGCACAAGCCCGCGCGGCAGGTACGTCAGCCGGGCGATGACCTCCGGCAGGCTCAGGGCCTTCAGCGGCGGGACCTTGCTCTTGATGGCGCGGAGCGCCATGCCCACGCAGCCTCGCTGCATGTGCGCGTTCACGCGGTACCGCCCGATCCCCTTCAACTCGTAGGAGAAGTCCGCGTCGCGCTGCCGGTCGAACGTCGCCTGCGCCTCCTTCGGCGACATCTCCCGGAACATCGCCAGCACCTGCTCCGCCTCCAGCGGCGGCGCCTCCATGCGACGCACAACCTGGTGCACGCGGATCGTCGGCGGGTGCCCCGCCACGAGGTGGATGTCCGATGCGTCCGCCTCGTGGGCACGGCGGAGAATCTCCTGAAGTTGCACGGCGACCTCCCTCGGCTGCTGCGCCGGCCGTCCGCGGGCACGCGGCGGACCCGAAGCGCACGGCACCGAGAGATCATCGGGCGGCCCGGGCCGGGCCTTCACGCCCAGCGGTGCGCCTCGCAGCCCGCCGCCTCCGCCCGAGGCAACGGACCGGCACAGCCGTCACAGACCGCACAGCCGAACAGCCCGCGGTCAGCGGACCCCGTCGGAAGCGCAATGCGCGCACCACGATCCCGGATCGTGCGGATCGAGGGCGGCCGCGCCCAGCATCGCCAGCGCGCCCCCGCCGTTCATCGCCCGCGGAAGGGACGCGAGGCGCGACTTGAACTCGCGCTGAAAGCGTTCCTCGTGGAGTTTGAACTCGTCGGGGCGGTCCTGCGTGTAGGCGTACTCGCCGCGGAGGAGTCTGTTGATCTGCTCGATGCGGCGCTCCGGGTACGGGTGCGTCGAGAAGAACTCGGGCGGGCGGCTCCCTTCGCCCGCGGCCGCCCCGAGGATCTCCTGCACCTGCAGGGCGCCGAGCGGGTTGTACCCGTTGCGCACCATGTAGCGCACGCCGAGCGCGTCGGCCTCGAGTTCCTGGTCGCGGTTGAACTTCAGCAGGTACCCCTGCCCGCCGAACCCGACCACGACCGGCACCGCGGACTGGAGCCACTTCTCGTCGCTCTGGGCCGCACCCACCGCCGCGCCGACGACAAGCCCCTGCACGAGCATCGCCTGCGAAATGCGCTCGTTCGAGTGCCGCGCGGTCACGTGCCCCACTTCGTGCCCGAGCACGGCGGCGAGTTGGGCCTCGTTCGTCATCCGCGCCGCAAGCCCGCGCGACATGAACACTTTGCCTCCGGGGAGGGCAAAGGCGTTGATCACGTCCGAATCCAGCAGCGTGAACTCCCACGGGAGCGACGGGCTGTCCGACTCGGTCGTCGCCGCCAGCGCGTGCCCGATCCGCGCGACGTACGCCTGCAACTGCGCATCGGCGACCGCGCCGCCGTACTCGGACGTCAGTTCCGATTTCGCCCCCTCCCCGAGCGCGATCTCGCGGTCGCGGCTGAGGAGCGCCATCTGCGAACGCCCCGTCGTCGGGTTCGTCGAGCATCCCCACCCGAACGCCGTCAACACCGCCAGCACGACCAGCCCGAACTGCTTCCGTGTCATCGCTGCATCTCCCTTCGTCGGCCCTACAGTGCCCCACCGGCAGGGCCAGCCATGAATCGTCTACAGCCTACTCAGTCCGCGGATGCCGCGCCCGCCCCGGCCTGGACCGACGCGGACCTCGCCGACCCGCACGCAAACCCCGAAAAAGCCGAGCGCGTGCGGCGCATGTTCGCCGCCATCGCCAGGTCCTACGACCTCAACAACCGCCTGCACTCCTTCGGGCGCGACCAGGCCTGGCGCCGTCATGCCGTCCGGGCCGCGCACGTTCGGCCCGGCGATGCCGTGCTCGACGTGGCGTGCGGGACCGGCGACCTCACCCTCCTCTTCGCGCGAACCGAGGCCGGCCGCGTCGTAGGGCTTGACTTCACCCCCGAGATGCTCGACCTCGCCCGCGCAAAGAGCGGACGCCTCGCCCCCACGCTCGTCCCGGAGTTCATCCGCGGCGACGCGCAGAACCTGCCCTTCGACGACGCCTCGTTCGACGCCGTCTCCATCGCCTTCGGCATCCGGAACGTGCAGCGGCCCGAACGAGCCGTCGCGGAGTTCGCCCGGGTGCTCCGCCCCGGCGGCCGGCTCGTGATTCTCGAGTTCGGACGACCGGGATTCGCGCCTGTTCGCTGGCTCAACGACTTCTACTGCGGTTGGGTCATGCCCCGTACCGCGACGCTCATCAGCCGCGACCGCTCGGGGGCGTACCGCTACCTGCCCCGCAGCATCGGTTCGTTCATGCCGCCGGACGCGATGCTCGGGCTGCTCGCCCGATCGGGCTTCGAGGACGCGTCCTCCCAATCGCTGACCTTCGGCGTCTGCATCTGCTATCGCGCGATCCGATCCGGAGCCTGAAGGCCCCCGCCCGTGCCCCTCAATGCCTTTATCGGACCGGAGGCCACATCCGTAAGGTCCGACTTCTGCGCTCCGTTCTCACCTCACGCCCCGCCCGCCCCTCAACCGATCGTTCGATCGTGATCGGCGAAGGCCGACGCCCGGCCCGGGAGGGCCGGACAACCCACTCCACCCGTCCGCGGCGGAGCCGTGCCGGATCGATCGTGTACGGAGATTCTCCCCCATGAACCACGAGTTGTTGATGGAGCGGTTCTTCGAGGCGCTGATCAACGGCGACCGCCCCGGCGCCCGCGCTCTCATCGAAGAAGCCTCCCACGCGGGATACTCGCCGCGAGACATGGTCGCCCACCTGTTCTGGCCGACGTACGACCTGATGCAGCGGCTCTACCGAGAGGACCAGGTGACGACGCTCGCACACCGGCTCTCGACCAGACTCCTGCGCGTGCTCGTGGATCAGACCGCGACGCGGCTCGGGCGCGCGAACGCCATCCGCCGATCCGTCTTCGCATTCTGCGGCCCGTCGGACGCGGACGAACTCGGCGCCCAGATGGCCGTGGACATCCTCGAATCCGAAGGATTCGCGGTCACGTTCGCGGGAGGCGGCATCGCCACCGATGAGATCATCGCCGCCACCAACGAGCGGCGACCCGGCATCCTCCTGATGTTCTCGTCCGCGCCCCAGGACCTGCCCACCATCCGCGAGGTCATCGACCGCCTCCGCGAGATCGGCGCGTGCCCGAACACCCAGATCGCCGTCGGCGGTGGCGTCTTCAACCGCGCCGAGGGGCTTGCCGAGGAGATCGGCGCGGACGTGTGGGCTCACGAGCCGCTGGAACTCGCCGAGGTCCTGATCGCCCGTTCCGCGCAGCGGGCCGCGGCGGATCAGCGGACGGTGGGCCGCAACCGCCGAGCGAGGGCCGCCTGACATCGATCGTCCGATAACCACATTCGTTGGGCGGGGCGGGCTCGGTGGCCCGCCCCGTCTGTTGCGCGGCCGTGACCAACCAAAGGGAACAAATCCGAAGTTAGTGCGTATAAACAATTAGCTGGCGGGCAGTGGGCGACAACCCGCCGGACGCCGAACGGGCAACCGCCTGGTCGGGGCTTGGGTATAGTCGCTCGGGGAAAGGGCATCTCATGGATCGCGCCCAGGAACGCCGCCTGATCCGACGAGCCGCCGCCGGCGACAAGCAGGCGGCCGAGGCCTGCATCCGCGCCCACCAGCAGAGCCTGTACGCCTACATGCTCCGCCTGTCGGGCCGGCCCGACGTGGCCGAGGACATCGTGCAGGAGGCGTTCGTCCGCGTGCTGACGAGCCTCGACCGGTTCGACGACCGGTACCGGTTCTCGACTTGGCTCTTCACGATCGCCCGACGCCTGTACGTCAACGCGTGTCAGAAGCACAAGCCGGTGTACGAATCCGACGTGGTCGGCGGGTGGCACTCGTCCGCCGAAGGTCCGGAGTCGCCGGTGATTGACGCCGAGGTCCACGAAAACACGCGCGACTCCCTCCAGGCTGCGCTCCTGCGGCTGCCGGAGGACCAGCGAGAGGTGGTCATTCTCTTCCACCAGCAGGACTGGCCCATCGCCCTGATCGCGCAGCACATGGGCATGCCCGAGGGGACGGTCAAGAGTCATCTGCACCGAGGCCGTCGGCGTCTCCGGGCGATGCTGGAAGCGTCGGAGCGCGACGCCGCTCGTGTCGAGGAGGCGTGGCGTTGACGGACGATGGCCGCCAGCCCGATCGTCGCTCCCACGAGGAGTGGGTGGACGAGTTGCTCGATCGGCGTGCCGACGATCCAGAGGCGCGGGCGATCTTCGATCGGCTTCGCGCCGACCTGGACGCCTGCCGCGAGTTGGCCAGTCTCAAGCGCGCGACGGACGCCCTGCGTCGCACCCCCTCCGCCCCCGATTTCACGACGGACATCCTGCACACCGTCGATCGCCGTCGCCGTTTCCTGCCCGCTCGCCTGCGCCGGATGGTCACTGTGGGCCGAGTCGCGGTCGCGGCTGGCGTTGTCTTCGCGATCGGCGTCACGGCGATCGCCCGGCGGCACGCGCCCGACCTCGCCTTCACGCCGGAGCCGTCGCATCTGTCCACGCTCGTTTCGAGCGGAACCAGTGAGGCGCGTGCGTGTGCGAAGACGGTTGTTGCTGCCGTGGGCACCATCCGCGACGATCTGACCGCTCCCGTGGCGCACGTCGTCGCCGTCCCTGTTCGCACCGGCGACGCACCCCAGCGGTATGTCCGCTACCGCTCGAACTCCCTCACGTTCGACGTGGACCGCCAACCCATCTCCGTCTCATGGCAGACGGAGACGCCCGTCGTCGGCGGCAGCGGCGCGGCGGACGCCGCAGGTTGGGTGTTCTACCAGGATGACGCCTCGCCCAGGCTCGGCGGCTCGACGTACGCCTCGCGGCGTGCCGCGCCGGACCTGATCCGTGCCGGCCTGTTCTTCGAGTTCTGGTACGACCCCGCCCCGTCCCTGCCCGACCGCTTCGAGCACGCCTCGCGGGACATCCGCTGACCGCCCGCGGCCCGAGAACCCACGCCCGTCCCCCCACGGTGCCGCCTTCTTCCGGCTCGACGGTATCTTCCTGCGATGGGCCTGCCGGAATGTGAACACCCTGACACGACGCACGATCGGGCGATCGCACGCCTGCTACGCAACGTCGCCCTGCTTGCCGCGGTCTTCCTGCTCCAGGCGTCAGCGCCGGCACAGCCGAGCACGCCGTACGCCGCGGCGGTCGGTCTTCCCTCGCAGGCCGAGGTTGTGCTTGTGCTCGACGGGGCGTCGCGGATCCGCACGTCGCCCGCGGGCACGACGCTGAGCACGGCCCTGGCAGATGCGGGACTCCTCGCGGAGTCGAACCGGGCCTGGGACGACCTCGCCCGGGTGCTCGGGATGCGCCGGGAGGACGCTCTGGACGCGCTGCTGGGCAGGCGGGTCGTGCTGGTGATGACGGGCCTGAGCGCGGACTCGATCTCCGGGTGGGCGATCGCGTCGCAGGTCTCACCCGAGACCGAGCGGCGATTGCGCGCGGGGCTTGGCGCCGCTCCCCGCCAGGTCGTCGGGGGTCAGCCCATCCTCTCGGTCGAGCGGGGTCGATATGAACTCGCGTCCGCGGTCTTCAGGGATGCCGGCGCGTCGCCGTTGCTTCGGGAGGATGAACGGGCCGGGCCGGTCGCCATCGTGCTGCTCGCGCCGTCGGGCAGCAGTTCTCTCTTCGACGCCATGCTCCCGCTCGTTCTGGGGCGATCGGCCGAGACCCCGTTCGGACACGCCCTGCGGCCCGCCGCCGCGCACAAGGCGTCCGACGGGCTCCTGATCGCGAGGCTTCCCGCCGCGAATGCCTCCGGCGATCGATACGCGGCGATCGCGCTGCACGCACACCCGAACGCGTGGAGCGCGGACACGATCGCCTGGCCCGCGAAGTCGTGGCTGCCCGGGGTCGAGATGGAGCAGGTCGGTTCGTGCTCGCGTCGTGCTTTCGACGCGGTCGCAAAGGATTCGCTCGTGAGCGTCATCGGCACGCTGGGATCGGACGGCCCGCCCCGCGAGCTGATCGCGCTCGCGGGAACCGCCGCGAACCTCGCATGGCCGGACGGGCTGGACATACTCCCGGCCGGCCGAGCGCTGCTCTCGGTTCACCGGTCGGCCCCCGGCTCCGGTGATCCCTTCGGGCTGTCGGTTTCCGTCGCGGTTCAGGTCCGCGACGTTGAAGCCTCGGCGAAGACCTGCGATCGGGCGGTTGCACGCTCTTTGTCGGTCGCAGGAGGCGACGGCGTCGCCGCGGACTTCGGCGGGTTCCTTCCCGGCGCAGTCCGAACCGCGGAGGTGAGCATCGCCCCCGGACGCACCACGACGATCGCCTGGGCGTTTGAGCGGGACGCGCAGCCCCTCCGCACCGACGCACCGAGGAGCGGCTGGTGGGTGATGGCGCTCGGCCCCTCCGGCGATACGGCGGCCTGCTCGACAGCGATCGTCCGCAGCACGGCAACCGCCGTCACCGCACGCGACGACAAGCCCGAGGCACGCCGGAGGATCAGCCTCGGCGTGGTTCGGCCGGCGCAGATCGTCGCGTTCGTGGCCAGAGGTGACGACGCCCGCTCGGGGCCGCTCTCACTCCTGCGGGCGATCGACTCCGCCGAGTGGGATGCCTGGATCGAGGGCGACACGATCCGCGTGCAGAGCGAGGTCCGTTTCGCGCCTGCTCTCGGGCGTTGATCGGTACACTGTCGGCATGGCTCTGATGCTCGGCATCGACGTCGGAACGTCCTCCACCAAGGCGTTGGTGATCGACGACTCCGGGTGCGTCGTCGAGTCCGCGTCCGCGCCGCACACGCTCGAGCAACCCCGCGCGGGATGGTCGGAGCAGGACCCCCGTCAGTGGTGGTCGGCGTCCGTCCACGCGATGCGCGCGGTGACCGAGCGCCTGGGCACGAGGTCCGGCGAGATCGCCGCCGTCGGCCTCAGCGGCCAGATGCACGGTTCGGTCCTCCTCCCGCGAGAGACGCTCGACGGATCCGGTGAGCGGGGCGAGCCTCTTCGCCCGGCAATTCTCTGGAACGACCAGCGAACCGCCGCCCAGTGCGAGGCCATCGAGCACACAGTCGGCTCGCGGCGCAGGCTCGTCGAGATGGTCGGCAACGCCGCGCTGCCGGGGTTCACGCTCCCGAAACTGCTCTGGGTGCGCGAGCACGAGCCGGAGGTCTGGCGACGCACCGCGATGGTCGTGCTGCCGAAGGACTACGTGCGCCTGCGACTCACCGGATTCCCCGCCACGGACGCGGGCGACGGCGCGGGAACGCTGCTGCTCGATATTCATCGCCGGTCATGGAGCGAGCGGGCGATCCGTCTGTTCGACATCGACCCCGCGATGCTGCCTCCCGTGCTCGAATCCGCCACGCCCGCGGGCGAGGTCACCGCCTCGGCCGCTGCATTGACCGGGCTTGCGCCGGGCATCCCCGTGGCGACAGGCTCGGGGGACAACCAGTGCGGAGCGGTCGGGGCGGGGGTCGTGGAGGCCGGCGTCGCGCTCGCGACGCTGGGCACGAGCGGTGTCCTGTACGCCCACGCCGGTGCGCCCCGGCTCGACCTTGGACCGGACGAGCGCTCGGCGGGGCGCATCCACACGATGTGCGCGGCCGACGGCGATGCGCAACGCTCGGGCGCCTGGTGCCTCACCGGCTGCATGTTGTCCGCGGCAGGCTCCCTGCAATGGGCGCGCGACAGATTGTTCCCCGGCGAGAGCGTCGATCGACTCATCGCCGAAGCGGCGGCCGCGCCGCCCGGGTGCGAGGGGCTGGTCTTCCTGCCTCACCTGACCGGCGAGCGCTGCCCGCACCCCGACCCCCTCGCGCGCGGCGCGTGGATCGGGCTGACCTCGCGCCACTCGCGCGCTCACCTCGTGCGGTCCGTGCTCGAGGGTGTGACGTTCACGATGCGCGCGATACTCGATCTGTTCGCAGATACCGGGATCGACGCGACGACGGTGCGCCTGGGAGGTGGCGGCGCGCGCTCCGAACTCTGGCGGCAGATGCAGGCGGACGTCTATCGGCGACCGGTCTGCCTGCCGAACACGGAAGAGGGGCCTGCGCTCGGGGCTGCGCTGCTGGCGGGCGTCGCGGCCGGGGTGTGGGAGAGCGTTCCCGCCGCGTGCCGGGCGTGCATCCGCATCACCGAAACACGCGAGCCGGACGGCGCGACCGCGGATCGGTACGAACCTGTGCGACGGGTGTACGAGTCGCTCTACCCGCGCCTCCGCGAGGCGTTCCACTCGCTCTCGGCATGATTCGCCCTACCGGCGACGACGCCGCGCCGCGAACACACCCGCCAGACCGAACGCGCCGATCGCTCCGGGCGCGGGCACGTGCTCGATGGTGACCCGGACGTTGTCGATGCCCCAGGACTCGTCGATCATCCCCTGGAGGCCGACGCCGCGGAAGTCGATCAGCAGTTCGTTCGCGTCAGCCGGCAGCACGAACGGAACCTCGACGCCGAGGTAGATGGAGTCCATCCACTGGGCGTGATAGCCGAGATGCATCGGCCCGGCGTCGGGGGCGCGGAAGGTCTGCGTGCCGTCGGGGAGGTTCGTGAAGGTCTCCGAGAAGTGGACTTCGCGGTTGATGAGGACCTCGAAGGTGTCGGGACCGTGAACGCTGCTGCTGCCGTCCCACGAGTCGATGATATAGAGGTCGAACGTGACCAGACCCGCGATGTAGGGCGATCCCCCGCCCCCCCCACCGTCGCCGTCGCCGCCGCCGTCTCCGTCGTCGTCGGGGATGTCGTCGCGCTGGCCGCGCGTCGGGTCGAGTTTCAGCCGGATCGACTCGCTGCTCTTGCGGCCCGCGAACCGCGTGAAACTCGCGTGCGTGTCGAGCACGGTGTTCGCGCTCCACTCCTTCCCTGCGGCCTGAAGCCCTTCGAAGGTGTTCTCGTACAGGGCGATCGGCTGGGCAAGCGCGGCGGCGGCGAGGATCGCGGGCGCGGCGGCGCCAGCGACGGCGAGGCGTCGGGTCTTCATCGGGCACTCTCTTTCCGGGCGGCCGCGCGTCGGCGACCGATCTCCGGGTACACCGTGCCACGCCGCAGACCCGTGCCCAGTCTCAGCGCGTGCGGTCCGCGCCTCCGGTTCCGGTTGTGCGATCTGGGCGCTCCGGGGAAGATGCTCGCCTCGGTTTGCGGACCCCCGCGCCTACACTCAGGCGTCGCGACCACCCGGCGCGCGCCCGCTCGGTCGTTCCGCGCCGCCCGAACGCTCGCTCGAACCGCAGCCCACCCCGACCGCCACGGACGGCCCGCCAGCGCCCGAGGGCCGAGAACGCAGCCCCAGCCATGCCCACGCCCCCCGTCGCCACCGCCGAACGAATCCGCAATGTCGCGATCATCGCGCACGTTGACCACGGCAAGACCACCCTGGTCGACGAACTCCTGCGCCAGTCCGGCATGTTCCGCGAGGGCGAACTCGACAAACTCGCCGGCGGGCAGCACGACCTCATCATGGACTCCAACCCCCTCGAACGCGAACGCGGTATCACCATCCTCTCCAAGAACTGCGCCGTCACCTACCACGCCCAGGACGGCCTCGACTACCGCATCAACGTCATCGACACCCCGGGCCACGCCGACTTCGGGGGCGAAGTCGAGCGGGTGCTGCGGCTCGCGGACGGGTGCCTGCTGCTGGTGGACGCCTTCGACGGCCCGATGCCGCAGACGAAGTTCGTGCTCGGCAAGGCGCTGGAAGCCGGCCTCCGTCCGGTCGTCGTCATCAACAAGTGCGACCGCCCGGAGGCGGACCCGAAGCGCGTCCTGCACGAAGTCTTCGATCTTCTGGTCGATCTCGGCGCGGAGGACCATGCGCTCGACTTCCCCGTCGTCTACTGCTCGGGACGCGAAGGCTGGGCATCGCCCGCGCTCGACCGCCCGATCGACGACCTGCGCGGCGGCGATCTCGGACCGATCTTCGAGGTGATCGTCCGCGAAGTGCCCGCGCCGAACGCGAACCCGAACCGGCCCCTCCAACTCCTCGTGACCAGCCTCGACTACTCCGACTACCTCGGCCGCATCGCCATCGGACGCGTCGTGGCCGGGAGTATCCGGTCAGGCCAGACGGTGGCCATCGTGCGGCGCGACGGCAAGGTCGAGGAAGGGCGGATCGGCCGGCTCCTTCGATTCGAAGGTCTGTCGCGCCAAGAGACCGACGACGTCTACGCCGGCGACCTCTGCGCGGTGCCGGGGCTGCCGACCGTGGACATCGGCGACACGATCGCCGACACCGATTCGCCCGTCGGCCTCCCGCCCGTGCGCGTCGACGAGCCGACCATCTCGATGCTCTTCCGCATCAACGACTCACCCTTCGTCGGGCAGGAGGGCAGGTACGTCACCAGCCGCCAGATCCGCGATCGGCTCTTGAAGGAACTGGAGCGCAACGTCGCCCTCCGCGTCGAGCAGGGCGAGTCCGCCGAGGAGTTCGTCGTTTCCGGGCGGGGCCTGCTCCACCTCGGCATCCTCCTCGAAACCATGCGCCGCGAGGGCTTCGAACTCTCCGTCGGCCGTGCCGTCGTCATCACCAAGGACGTCGAGGGCGTCACCTACGAGCCGGTCGAGACCCTCGTCATCGACGCCCCGGCGTCGGCCGTCGGCGCGGTCATGGAACTCGTCGGCGGCCGCCGCGGCGAACTCCGCAAGATGGAGCCGCGCGGCGATGGCATGCACCTCGTCTTCGACATCACCAGCCGCGCCCTCATCGGCCTCCGCGGCCGAATCCTCACCGCCACGCAGGGCGAGGCCGTCATGCACCACCGCTTTGACCGATACGAGCCGGTCAGCGGCGACCGAATCCGCCGGCCCTGCGGTGTGCTCATCGCCACAGAGGGCGGGCAGGTCACCGCATACGCCGTCGAGAATCTCGCCGACCGCGGCATCCTCTTCGTCGCCCCGGGCGACCGCGTCTACACCGGCCAGATCATCGGCGAGCACAACCGCGACAACGACATCCCCGTCAACATTGTCCGCGAGAAGCACCTGACGAACGTCCGCTCGTCGACGAAGGAAGCCACCGTCACCCTCAAGGCCCCGCGCCGGCTCACCCTCGAGGCCGCCCTCGAGTACGTCGAGGAGGACGAACTCGTCGAGATCACGCCGACCTCCGTCCGCCTCCGCAAGCGCCTGCTCGACGAGGGCGAGCGCAAGCGCGCCGAACGCCAGGCCCGCGACCGCGCCCGCCCATCCTCACCATGACGGGCCGCGACCGGGACGGCACGCCCCCGGCGCCGCGGCTCTACCCATCCCCTCGCTCCGATGCTCGGTTCCGGATGCCCGCCGCCCTCCCCCTGCCTATCCTCTCCACCCGCCGCGGACCGGGTCCGAAGCCGGCTCCAGCCGCCCCGATGCCCGCGCGGACGAGGACCGATCCATGCCGCAGTTCGCCATCATCGAAGAGTCCGGCGGCCAGCGCCGCGTCGCCGAGGGCGACACCATCCTGATCGACCTGCTCAAGGGCGGCGAGGCCGCGCCGGGCGAGACCCTCACCTTCGACCGCGTGCTCATGGTCGGCGAAGCCGGCGGGGATGCGAAGGTGGGCACCCCCTACGTCGCCGGTGCCTCGGTCACCGCCCAGGTGGTCGAGCCTGCCGTCAAGGGCGAGAAGATCACCATCCACAAGTTCAAGCCCAAGAAGGGCTACCGCCGCAAGACCGGCCACCGCCAGCGCTATACCAGCGTCAAGGTCACCGGCATCAAGGGCTGATCGCCGCGCGATCGCCTATTCCACCGTCACGCTCTTGGCGAGGTTGCGGGGCTTGTCCACGTCGTGCCCGCGAAGCACGGCGGCGTGGTAGGCCATCAGTTGCAGCGGCACCACCGTCAGCAGCGGGCTGAGCGGCTCGGCGCAGTCCGGCACGTACAGCACGTCCTCCGCCACCCGCGCGATCTCCTTGTCGCCCTCCGTCGCCACCGCGATCACGTGCCCCCCGCGCGACCGCACCTCGGCGATGTTGCTCAGCACCTTGTCGTACTGGCGGCCCCGGTTGGCGATGAACACCGCCGGCATCCCGTCGTTGATCAGCGCGATCGGGCCGTGCTTCATCTCGGCCGCGGGCATGCCCTCGGCGTGGATGTACGAGATTTCCTTCAGTTTCAGCGCGCCCTCGAGAGCGGTCGGGTAGTTGTACCCCCGCCCCAGAAACAGCCAGTTCTCTCGGTCCACGTACTTCTGCGTCACCCGGCGGACATGGTCGTCCTGCGCCAGCACACGCTCGATCCTGTCCGGGATGGCGGCCAACTCCGAGAGCAACGACGCGGATTCTTCCCGCGACATGAACTTGCGCCGCGCGAGGAACAGGGCGATCATGGCCAGGGCGGTCACCTGCCCCGTGAAGGCCTTCGTGCTGGCCACGCCGACTTCGGGCCCGACCCGCAGGTACACGCCCGCATCGGTCTCGCGGGCGATCGTCGAGCCGACGACGTTGATGACGCCCAGCGCCAGCGCGCCCCGCTCCTTCGCTTCCGTGAGGGCCGCCAGCGTGTCGGCCGTCTCCCCGGACTGGCTGACCGCGACGACGACGTTCCCCTCCTCGATGATCGGGTTGCGATAGCGGAACTCGCTGCCGTACTCGACTTCGGAAGGAACCTTCGCGAGGTCCTCGAAGAGGTACTCGCCGATCATGGCGGCGTGGAGGGCCGTCCCCTGCGCCACGAAGATGAACCGGCGCGCCTTGACGAGTTCCTTGGCGTACGCCGACAGGCCCCCGAGCACGACCTTCCCCTCGCGCTCGTCGATCCGGCCCCGGCAGCAGTTGCGGATCGCCCGCGGCTGCTCGAAGATCTCCTTCTGCATGAAGTGCTCGAACGAGCCGAGTTCGATCTGCTCGAGGTCGAGTTCGAGCTGCATCATCCGCGGCGTCACTTCCGCGTTGTCCACCGTCGACGTGCGGAGCCCCTCCCGGGTGATTTTGACGACGTTGTAGTCGTCGAGCGGGAACGCCTGCGTCGTGTGCGCAACGATCGCCGCCGCGTCGGAGGCGACCACGTACTCCCCCGCCCCCACCCCCACCATCAGCGGCGACCCCTTGCGGGCGGCCACCAGCACGCCCGGCTCGTTCTCGCAGATGACCGCGATCGCGTACGCCCCCGTGACCTCCCGTAACGCGGCCTGCACCGCGCCCTCGAGGTCCACGCCCGAAGCCGGATCGTACAACTCGCCGACGAGCATCGCGAGCACCTCGGTGTCGGTCTCGCTCGTGAAGCGGTGGCCCTTTTCTTCCAGCCAGGTGCGGAGCGTGGCGTAGTTCTCGATGATCCCGTTGTGGACCAGGGAGATCCCGGCCCGATCGTCCCGGTGCGGATGCGCGTTGGCTTCGGTCACGCCGCCGTGCGTCGCCCAGCGGGTGTGGGCCAGCCCGATCGTTCCTCGCATCGGCCCCTGCATGAGAAGCCGCTGCTCGAGGTCGGCGACACGACCCACCGCACGGAGCGTCCGAAGTTTGCCGTTGTCGATCAGCGCCACCCCGGCGGAGTCGTAGCCGCGGTATTCGAGCCGCTTCAGGCCCTCGACCAGCAACGGAAGGGCCTGACGCGACCCGATATAGGCGACGATCCCGCACATGGAGCGATCCTCCCTCAACCCCACTATCGGCCTGGCAGGGGCCGAAGGTCGCCCCGAAGAGCAACCGGACTGTCCTACGCCCGCCGGACCGCCCGGGATCGTCCCGGCTCGCGCAAGGCTCTGCCCGATCGCCCCCCCTACCGAACCCGGGACGACCCGCTCAGGAGAGCGCAGCGAGGAGGTCTTCCGCTGTCAGGGCCGTCTTGACTTCACGCGTCTGGACCCGCTTCACCTTCCCGACGCCCGAGGGATCGCGGCCGATGACCACCGTGCCGCGGGAGGCGACGTTCAGGTCCGGCCAGTAGAACCCGTAGGCCTTGCACACCTGCCTGTGCATGTCGGCGAGCAGGGTCTGCTTCAGTCCCAGGCTTTTGGCCCATGCGTCGTGGGCGAAGAACGAATCGCACGAGATGCCGACAACGGTCGCCCCTTTGCCGGACCACTTCTCGAACTCCTCCGTCACGCATTTCATCTCGGCCGAGCAGACGGGCGAGAAGTCGAGGGGGTAGAAGCAGAGCACGACGTCGCCCTGCTTGACATGGTCCGAGAGCCGCCACTCCTGGCGGTTCTGGTCGGTCAGCGTGAAGTCCGGCGCGGCCTCGCCGACCGTGATGGGGTTGTCGCGCGACTTCAGGTTCTCGTTCGCCATGGCATTGTCTCCCCGGAAGGCCCGGCCGCCTTGCGGGGCGGCCCGGGGACGGTATCCTAGCGTGGCGGGGCGGAGCCTCGCGGAGTTCCGGACGGAGGAGGACACGCCGTGCAGGGACGCGCCATGCAGACGGAACCCACCCTCGAAGCACGCTACGCCGAGGTTCGCGAGCGGATCGCGCGGGCGGCCGGGCGGAGCGGCCGACGACCCGAGCAGGTCATCCTCATCGCGGTGACCAAGAACGCCGAGTCCGACGACGTGCGGGCGCTCCTCGAACTGGGGCACCGTGACTTCGGCGAGAACCGCGTCCAGCCCCTGCTCCAGCGCCAAGCGATGGTCGAGGAGTTCGCCGCACGGCTGCGGGCGCTCCCCCACGCCCGGCAGGGAAGGACCGCTCGGGACGCCGAGTCCATCCTTACGGGGCGAGCGAACGGGGCCGACGGGCCGGGACCCGTCCGCTGGCACATGATCGGCCACCTCCAGCGGAACAAGGTCCGCAGGATCATCGGCTCCGTCCGCCTGATCCACTCCGTCGACTCGCTCAGACTGGCCGAGGAGATCCAGACCTCCGCCCTCAAGCGCGATACACCCGTCGAAGTGCTCGTGCAGGTGAACTGCTCGGGCGAAGCCCAGAAGTTCGGCTGCCCGATCGCGGCAGCCCTGCCCTTGGCCGAGCAGATCGAGACCATGGTGAATGTCCGAGTCCGCGGCCTGATGACGATGGCGGCCTACTCCGAAGACCCGGAGGACGCCCGCCCCACCTTCGCCCGCTGCCGCGAGTTGTTCGAAGAGTTCCGGACGGCCGGGATAGGAGAAGGCCGCTTCGACCTGCTCTCGATGGGTATGACCGGCGACTTCGAGGTCGCGATCGAGGAGGGGGCGAACCTGATCCGCGTGGGCACAGCCATCTTCGGCCCGCCGAAGCACGACGCGGAGGTCGGCGAGGATTGAAGCGCCTCAGGCGCGGGCCATCGTCCCGCCGCGCGAGCGCGTCCGCTCCATGTAGGCCTGGAGGCTGCGGCCGGGGCAGGCGGTCGGCTTGAGTTCCTGGTGCGTGTAGACGCGAGAGACGGGGATGCGGTAGCGCTGCATCTGGGCGGCGACGAAGTTGTCCAAGGAGGAAATCGACTCGTTGGTCGGGCGCTGATCGTCGTAGTTGCCGAGCACGACGATGCCGAGGTTGTTGCGGTTGTTCTCTCCGCCGGCGTGCGCGCCCTGCAGCGACAGCGGCCGCCCCTCCCAGACACGCCCCGAGGGATCGATGACGTAGTGGTACCCGATGTCCGCCCAGCCGTTGCCGTTGACGTGGGCGGCGCGGATGGCCTCGATGCGGCGAGACGCGGCGGCGTCGCTGGTAGACGTGAAGGGCGTCATGCCGTCGTGGTGGACGGTGATGCGATTGATGCCGCCCATGGGGTCGGCCCGGGAGATGATCGGGCTTTGACGCGTCCAGGCGGAGCGAGGGACGACGCCCTGCACGGGCGCCTGGCCGGCCCGCTCGCGGCGCCACTCGTCGAGCCAGCCGGGCTTGTGCGAGACCACGTCGGGGGCCGGGCGGTCGTACACCGGGGCATCCGGGAGGGGTCGGCGTCGTTGAGCGGACCGGGTGGTGCCGCAGCCGCCGAGGATGAGGCCCGCCCCGGCGATCGACGCGCCGAGAACGAGGCCGCTCCGAACGATGTCCCGCCGCGTGATTCCGTCCATAGAGACCCGTTCCATCGGTCGAAAGGCTCGCCGGGGTGCAGAGTGCGGCGGCCGTGCCGCGCGAGTGCTCGCCACGGCGTGGATCGTACCATTCGCACCGGATCTGTGCAGGTCAAAACGGCGGAATCCGGACCGGCTTCGCGCTACCCTTGCACCCCATGAATCCGTCTGATAACCGAACCGTCTCGATCCTGCTCCGGTCGGCCGCGGCGGGCCTGCTGGCGGTGTGCTGTGCGACCGCCTCCGGCCAGGATGAGGCCGCCCCGACCGAGGCCGAGGCCGCCCTGATGGAGCCGGACGTGCAGTGGTCCGGATCGGCGAGTCTTGGCCTGCACGGGGCATCCGGGAACACCGAGCGGCTGAGCGTGCGGAGCGACCTCGCCCTCTCGCGGGACACCGCCCGGTTCGAGACGGACTTCACGGCCGTCTACTCGTACGCGACGGAAGAGGGCAACGAGAGCGCGAACCGCCTCGACACGAAACTCCGCAACGACTGGCTGATCGAGGATTCGCCGTGGCGGTACTACGGGAGGGCGAGGTACGAGTTCGACGAGTTTCAGGACTGGCGGCACCGGGTCTCGGGCGGGCCGGGCGTCGGGTACCTGTGGAGCAAGACCGAGCGGCTCTACTTCCTGACGCGGGCCGGCGTGGACGTGACGCGCGAGTTCGGCGGCGAGGACGACACCATCACGCCCGAGGGCGTCCTGGGGTTCGACCTCCAGTATCACCTGAGCGAGAGCCAGCGGCTGGTGTGGGTGTTCGACTTCCTGCCGGACGTGTCGGAGTTTGGGCCGTACCGCTTCGAGACCAACGCCGCCCTGGAGATCGACATCGACCGAACCAACGGGCTGTTCCTGAAACTCGGCGTCGAAGACCGGTACGACTCGACCCCCGGCCCGGACAAGAATCGCAACGACTTCGTGTACTTCATCACGCTGGGCTGGAAGTTGTGACGCGAGCAGAGCACGAAGCAAAGCAGAGCACGAAGCGCAAGCGAGTGCCTACGCCCCAACGCCTCAAAGCCGCCGCTCACGCTCCCGCCCGCAACCCGCTCAACCACGTGCACCAGATGCTCAGCACCAGCAGCATGTAGAGCCGCTGCGAGTGGTCGCGTCCGTGCCAGGGGTTGATGCTCTTCTCGCCCGCCGCGTCGTGCTCGCGGAGCATCCGGCGCACGAAGCCCATGTTCAGTTCGACGCCCGCCTCGGCCAGACCCGGGAAGGGGTCCGCCGATTCGAGGTGGTCGTAGAGCAACTGCCGCATCCCGCCGTAGTCGGTGCGGAACCACTCGCCGATGGGGATGGCGAAGCCCATCTTGGGGCGGTCCACGATCTCGGCTGGGAGGTACTTGCGGGCGACGGCGCGGAGGAGGCCCTTGCGCTGGCCGCGGGGCATGAGACGTTGGGGCGGCAGCGCGAGGGCTGCCTCGGCGAGCGTCGTGTCGAGGAATGGCGCTCGCACCTCGACCCCCGCCAGCATGGACGCCGTATCCAACTTGCGGAGCATGTCCCCCGGCAGGTGGTGTTCGAGGTCGTAGGCGCGCGCGTCGATCGCATCGCTCACCCACGATTCTTCCAGGTCCCGCGCCGCCGAGCGCAGCAGTCGATGCGAGTCCCGTGAACAGAAGATCGCCAGCAGGTCCCGGTACTCTCTCCCCGATCCCGCCGCGTTCGCCAACAGGAACCGGGCGAGTTTGTCCGCGACGGATTTCGGATCACGCCGCGGCAGGACGCCCGCGAGCCACGCGCCGATGACCCGCAGCGAACCGAAGATGGAGAACGCGTCCAGCACGCGGCAGGTGATGTACCGCTCGTATCCCAGGAACAACTCATCCCCGCCGTCGCCGGACAGCAGCACGCCCACCTCTCCGGCCGCCGCGCGACACGCCCAGTACGTCGGCAGAAGCGAGCTGTCACCGAACGGCAAGCCCATCGTCCTGACGAGCAACTGCAGATCCTCCACCGGACTCGCGTCGGCGTCCACGACCACGTGGCGCGTCCCCAGCCGAGCCGCGACCATCCCAGCGAAACCCGACTCGTCGTACCGCGCATCGGGCATCCGCACGCAGATGGTTGTGAGCAGACCGGACGTCCTGACGGACGCCGCGTAATGAGACACCAGCGACGAGTCCACGCCCCCGGAGAGCAGGCACCCGACAGGAACGTCCGCCTCCATGCGCGCCGATACCGCGGCTCGAAGAAGCCCGTCGATGCGGTCACGCGTTGACCGGCTCGGACCGGGGACAGGAAGGCTGCGCTTGACGCGAGCAGCATACTTCGGGCCGAGGCGACGCCGCTCGACTCGAGCTCGCTCAAGCCCGGCCCATGGATCAATCTCCATGAACGATGCACGCGACAACTGCTCAACCCGGGAGATCGGCACCGCGAGTGCGTGGTAGCCGAACCGCAACCACTCGGGCAACGATCCGCCCCACACCGTTGACGCCACCTCGTCCACCGCGACTCGTGCAAGACCGGCGACCGTGCTTCCGAACCAGAACTCTCCGATCTCCGGCGCCGGCATGACATACAGAGGCTTCTCGCCGAACGGGTCTCTCACCAAGGCCATGCGGCCCGAGCATTCCCCCCACGCGGCCAGGGCGAACATCCCCTCGAGCCGATCAAGGGTTCTCGGCCCCCACTCCCTCCACCCGTGCAGCAGCACCTCGGTGTCGCTGTGGTCGCTGAAGAACTCGTGCCCCGCGGCCTCCAACTCGCGGCGCAACTCGCGGTGGTTGTAGATGCACCCGTTGAACACGACCGCGACGACGCCGGGGCCGCACTTGGGGCAGACGTGGGCGCGGAGGGGTTGGTATGGCTCGCCCTCGCGGGAGATGAGGGCGGGGGTGTCGAGGGAGGATGCGGGCGACAACCGCTCCCTTACGGTCGCGGCTCGTTCGGAGGTCGCGGCTCGTTGGGGCGCGCCGATGACCATCGGCTGTGCGCCGCCGGCGTGGTCGATGATGCTCAGGCGCCGGTGGATCAGGGCGACGTCCACCACCTCGCCGCTCGCCCGCACCACGCGCTGCCTGAATCGCCCGCACCCGTCCGGGCCGCGGTGCCTGACGGACTCGTCCAGCACGTCCAGCCACGCCTCGGGGATGGCGTCGAACGTCGAGGGCGGGGCCTCGCCCGCCGACTGCCAGACCCTCAGCACGCCGCCGATGCCGCACATGACCGCGAAGGGTACTCTCTCCGCATGGCCGACCACCTGACCGTGCCGAGCGTGCAGCACGAGTACCCGGGCCTGCCGCGGCTGAGCGAACTCCAGATCTACAAGCGGCGCGAGACGGTGTTCCTGGTGCTCGCGGGCCTGTTCCTCGGCACGCTGGCGATGCTGAACATCCTCGGCATCACGCGGTTCATCAAGCTGTACCAGATCGGGGACTCGGGGTGGGTGTTCGCGGTCGCGGTCGGGGTGCTGCCGTACCCGATCACGTTCCTCTGCACGGACTTCATCAGCGAGCTGTACGGGCGGGCGCGGGCCAGCCGCGTGGTCTGGGTCGGGTTCGTGCTGAACCTGTGGGTGGTGCTGATCCTGTGGTTCGGCGGCCTGCTGCCGGGGTGGGAAGCCCGAGACCCTGCCACCGGCGAGATCGTCCGCGACGCCGCCGGGCGGCTGCCGGTCTTCTTCGAGGTCAAGGCGCTGGCGTTCGGCGCGGTCGCGGCCAGCATGATCGCGTACCTGACGGCCCAACTGGTGGACGTGTACGTCTTCCACTTCTGGAAGAACCTGACGAAGGGCCGGCACCTCTGGCTGCGCAACAACGGCTCGACGCTCGTGAGTCAACTCGTGGACACCGTCGCCGTCATCACCATCACGCACTACTGGGCGAGGGCGCTCCCGCCCCCGGCGGACGGCGTGGCGATCTGGCAGCACCTCGGGCTGTTCATCGCGACCGGGTACGCGTTCAAGGCGGTGTGCGCGTTCGTGGACACGCTGCCGTTCTACATCGGCGCGCCGCGCCTGGCGAGGTACCTCCGCCTGCCGCCGCCGACGCACTGGCCCCACCCGCCCGCCGCGGCCGCGATAGAGTCGGGCGTCGGGTGATCACTATGCGGATTGAACGCGAAGGACGCGAAGAGCGCGAAGGAATTGGAGTCGGAGCGGGACAGCGCCGGGACGGGTCTCAACATGTCTCCGCTCCCTTCGCGTACTTCGCGACCTTCGCGTTCCAGCCCCTGACGCTCTCGCCCCTGCAAGGCGGAGCCGGTACGATCACCGCCGACTGCGAGCCACGACCATGCCCGACCCGTACACGCCAGCCCCGAAGGACAAGTTCACGTTCGGCCTCTGGACCGTGGGCAACACCGGCCGCGACCCGTTCGGCGAGCCGACGCGCCCACGCTGGTCGCCCGCCGAGATCGTCGGCCTGCTCGGCGAAGTCGGCGGCGTCTACGGCGTCAACTTCCACGACAACGACCTGGTGCCGATCGATGCCACCGAGGCCGAGGCCGAGGCGATCAAGCGGGAGTTCGCCGCCGCCCTCAAGCGGGCGAAACTGCGCGTGCCCATGGCGACCACCAACCTCTTCAGCGACCCGGTCTTCAAGGACGGCGCGTTCACCAGCAACGACGCGGAAGTGCGGGCCTACGCGGTGCGGAAGACGATGCGGGCCATGGACCTCGGCGCGGAGTTCGGCGCGCAGGTCTACGTCTTCTGGGGCGGGCGCGAGGGCGCCGAGACCGACGCCGCGAAGGACCCGATCGAGGCGGAGGAGCGCTTCCGGCGGGCGATGAACTTCCTGTGCCGGTACTCGCTGGAGCGCGGCTACGACTACCGCTTCGCGCTCGAAGCCAAGCCCAACGAGCCGCGCGGGCACATGTTCTTCCCGACGACCGGACACTACCTCGCGTTCATCGGCACGCTCGACCACCCGGAGATGGTGGGCGTGAACCCGGAGGTCGCGCACGAGCACATGGCCGGCCTGAACTTCGTCCACGCCGTCGCCCAGGCGCTCGGCGCGGGCAAACTGTTCCACATCGACCTCAACGACCAGGAGTTCGGGCGATACGACCAGGACTTCCGGTTCGGGTCCGCGAACCTCAAGCAGGCGTTCTTCCTCGTGAAACTCCTCGAGGAGCGGAAGTGGGACGGCTTGCGCCACTTCGACAGCCACGCCTACCGCACGTCCGACCGCGACGACGTGATCGAGTTTGCGCGCGGGAGCATGAGGACCTACCTGATCCTGCGCGAGAAGGCCCGCCGCTGGGCGAAGGACGGCGAGGTTCGCTCGCTGCTGCGCCGGATCGCCCGCGATTCGAAGGACGTCGACGCCCTGACGGCCTCGTTCACGCTCGGCAAGGCGGAGACGCTGCTGGCGATGCGGTTCGACCGCGAGAGGCTCGCCGCCCGGCCTCTGCCCTACGAGCGGCTCGACCAGCGCACCATGGAAATCCTGATGGGCGTGGACTGAGTGGCACAGGCGTCCCGCCTGTGCGCCTCCGGGTTGAAAAGTCCCACGGCACGGCCCCAGGGGGCCATCGTTCAGAGACTCCCTTCGCCGACTCCCCGTGCCTCAGCCCGCACGTCGCTCGGACTCCATCCCGGCCGCCCCGGCGTTGCGCGCCATCGGCTTGGCGGGCGGCTCCTCGGCCCGCTCGGGCCAGACGTTGTCGACGAACCGGCCGGTCTTCAGCCCCCACGCGGTGTGCACGACGCGCGTGACCACGATGCCGGTCGCGAACCCGATGACGAACGCCCAGCCGTGGGAGACGCCGAACGCCTCCTGGAGCGTGTACATCAGGCCCATCGCCGTCGTGTAGTACACCGGCGAGAGCATCGTCCGCTCAAACTGGATGAGCGAAGCGTCCTTCAGGAAGGACCGCGTCGATCCGCGCTGCCTGCCCCCCTTCCGGAGGGGCTTCCAGTGGTTCGCGAGCCAATGCAGCGCGAAGTAGATCACAACGTCCACCACGAGGTCGATGCCCCCCGCGGCGAGCGTCACCAGGAACGGGTGCTCATCCGCCCCGATCCAGTTGCCCACGACGGTGACCGGCCACTTGGCGATGACGATCGCGAGCAGCCCCGCGGCCACGATGTTCGCGTTGATGTTGACGATCCGTTTGCGCTGGTAGATCTCGAAGAGGCGCTCGAACATGGGGCGAATCCTAGGGCAGGACGGGATCGGGACAGATCTCAGCCGCCGCGCCTCTGAGCCGATCGCGGGCGATCCGGATCGCGTCGGGGTTCGCGTCGCAGGCACGCGTACGCCGCCCCGCCGCGAGCGCGGCCAGCGCGGTCGTCCCGCTGCCGCAGCACGGATCGAGCACCACCCCGCCGGGCGGACAGCACGCCCGCACCAGCACGTCCAGCAGGGCAAGAGGTTTCTGGGTCGGGTACCCCGTTCGTTCCGCGGCCATGTTGTTGATCGAGGGGATGAGGAGCACGTCCGTGGCCTTCTTCGTTCGACCCCGCAGCCGACGGCTCGTCGCCGGCACGCGAGGCGGGTCGAACCAGTACCGCTCCGGATCGACGGCGTAGAACAGGATGTCGTCGTGCTTGCGGGCGAAGCGGCGGGCCGAGGAGCCGCCCAGCCCGTAGGCCCACACGAGATGGTTGACGAAGTGGTCCGCGCCGAGCAGGCGGTCGAGGAGCAGCCTCGCGTGGTGGCTCGTCCGCCAGTCCACGTGCAGGAGCACGCAGGCGGTGGGCTTGAGAGCAGGAAGCGTGGCCGCGAGCCTCATCTCGAGCCAGCCGACCCAGGCGTCGACCGTCGCCCACGAGTCGTCGAATCGGCCTGCCCGGCCTGCGCGCGGGCCGCCGGTGTTGAACGGCGGATCGGCGTACAGCAGGTCGACGCTCGCGCCCGCCAGCATCGCCGCGGCGTCCAGCCAGTCCGCGCACAGAAGCAGCGCCGGCGCGTCCGCCGCGGCATCGCCTTCGGGCGTGGTCCATTCCGGATGCATGGAGGTCAGGCCGGCCCGACCGGGGCACGCCCCACCGAAACGTAACGGAACCCCAGCGGCACGACGTCCTCGGCGTGGTAGAGGTTGCGCCCGTCGAAGATCACCTTCGACCTCATCAGCCCGGCCAGTTTCTCGAAGTTCGGACTCTTGAACTCGTCCCAGTCCGTGCAGATCACGAGCGCATCCGCCCCTTTGGCGGCGTCGTAGATGTCCTTCGCGACCGTCATCTCCGGCCCGATCTCGGCGGAAGCGTTCGCGGCCGCGACGGGATCGTACCCACGGACACTCGCTCCCTGCTTGAGCGCGGCGCGGATGAGCGTCAGCGCCGGCGCCTCGCGGATGTCGTCGGTGCGCGGCTTGAACGCCAGCCCCCAGAACGCGAGCGTCCTGCCGTGCAGCCCCCCGCTCGACGCGAAGTGGTCGGCGATCTTGGCGAAGAACCGCTCTCGCTGGCGGCGGTTGACCTCATCGACGGCCTTGGAAAGCGCCATGTCGTAGTCCGACTGCTCGCCCATGGCGATGCAGGCGCGCGTGTCCTTGGGGAAGCACGACCCGCCGTAGCCCAGGCCGGGGTACAGGAAGTGGTGCCCGATGCGCTTGTCGGAGCACATCCCCTCGCGCACGCGGTTGATGTCCGCCCCGTACAACTCGCAGAGGTTGGCCATCTCGTTGATGAAACTGATCTTGGTCGCGAGGAAGTTGTTGGCCGCGTACTTCACCATCTCCGCCGACAGCACGTCCATGATGAAGACCGGGTGCCCGTTGCGCACGAAGGGGTCGTACACGTGCCGGAAGACCTTGGCCGTCCGCTCGTCCTCTACCCCTACCACCACGCGGTCCGGCTTGTTGAAGTCGTTGACCGCGTCGCCCTCCTTCAGAAACTCCGGGTTGTCGGCGACGCTGAACGGCACGCCCGGGCCGACCCGCCGGCGGATCCGCTCCTTCACCGCCAGGGTGGTCCCGACCGGGACGGTGCTCTTGAGGACGACAATCTTCGGCTCCTGGTTCGGCCCGAGCGCCGCGATCGCCTCGGCGATGTCGTCGGACGCCCGTTCAACCTGCGACATGTCGGTCCGCCCGTCCGCGCCGGTCGGCGTGCCCACGCAGATGAACACCAACTGGGCGTCCCGGTAGGCCTCGTTGGGGTCGGTGGTGAACCGAAGCCGCCCGGCGGCCACGTTGCGAACCAGCAGTTCGGTCAGCCCCGGCTCGTAGATCGGGCACTCACCCGCGCGAAGCCTCTCGATCTTCGCCGAGTCCACGTCGAGGCAGGTCACATCGTTGCCGGTATTGGCGAAGCAGACCCCCGTGACCAGACCGACGTACCCCGTCCCGACCATCGTCATCCGCATCGCGTGTCCCTCATCGTGCCCCCGGTGCGGGCCTCGACTATAGCCGACGCGGCCGACGCCGCAACACGCGGATCGCCCTTGACACGACCGCTACACTCCCGCCCCATGCCCAAGACCACACGCAGGAAGCGGAGCCGGTACACCGCCGCCACGGCCGATCGCCACGTCCTCTACGGCCTCGCCGTCCAGGACGTCGAGTCCGAGATCGACTTCATCGATGCGACCTACCGCGAGTTGCGCGGCAGGCGGGCGAAACGTCTTCGCGAGGACTTCTGCGGCACCGCGAACACCGCCTGCGAATGGGTCCGGCGGCGCAACAGCAACCTCGCCTTCGGGGTGGACCTGTGCACCGAGACGCTCGCCTGGGCCGAGGCGCACAACCTCGAACGTCTCACCCCCGCCCAGCGGAGGCGCGTCACCCTCCTGAACCGCGATGTGCGGGACCCCGGCCCCAAGGCCCGGCGCATGGACGCGGTGCTGGCCATGAATTTCTCGTACTGGATCTTCAATACCCGCGATGCCATGCGCGGCTATTTCGAGAGCGTGCGCCGGTCGCTCGCGCCGGGAGGCATCTTCTTCCTCGATTTCTACGGCGGCTCGGACGCCCACAAGGAGATGCGCGAGAAACGCGACTGCGGCGGCTTCACCTACGTCTGGGACCAGGCCAAGTACGACCCGATCTCCGGGGCGATGACCTGCCACATCCACTTCAACTTCCCCGACGGCTCCAAAATGAAGCGGGCCTTCACCTACCACTGGCGGCTCTGGACGCTCCCGGAGATCCGCGAACTGCTCCGCGAGGCCGGGTTCTCGCGCGTCACCGTCTATTGGGAGGAGGCCGACGACGACGGCGAGGGCACGGGCGAGTTCCACCCCGCCGACGAGGGCGAGGCCGACTACGCCTTCATCTGCTACGTCGTCGCCGAGCGCTGAGGCACGCCGCTAGGGTTCGCCGGGCGGCACGCTCCCGAGCAACGGCGGAGACCACGCATGAGGCAACTGATCGACGTTGACGAACGCCTCGCCCCCGTGCAGGGCGTCCTCGCCGATGCGCTCGCCCGCGTCGAGTCACGCTTCGACTCGCAACTGGGGTCCGACCTCCCCGCCGTCCGCGAGTTGTGCGCCCACGTCGAACGCTACCGCGGCAAGATGCTCCGGCCGACGCTGGTCGTCCTCTGCGCCCTGGCCGCCGACCCGCGGGCCGCCCGACGCCCGGAGGCGACGCACGTAACCGACGCCCACGTGACCGTCGCCGCCGTCTGCGAGATGGTCCACATGGCCACGCTCGTCCACGACGACGTCCTCGACGAAGCCGAGAACCGCCGACGCGGCAGAACCGTCAACCACCTCTACGGCAACGAGGCCGCGGTCATCCTGGGAGACTACCTCATCGCTTCCGCGTTCGAACTCTGCACGCAACTCGACAGCGTGTCGAGCGCGCGGCTCATCGGAGGCGTCAGCATGACCACCTGCGCCGGCGAACTCCTCCAACTCCGCTTCCGCGACGAGTACTCGATCGATGAGCCGACCTACTTCGAGATCGTCGAGCGCAAGACCGCCGCCCTCATCGGCGCCTCCTGCGAACTCGGCGCGATGCACGCCGGCGCGGACCGCGAGACCACCCGACGCCTCGCGGACTTCGGGCGCAGGCTCGGCGTCGCCTTCCAGGTCCAGGACGATCTTCTCGACCTCACCGGCCAGGAGGCCGTCGTCGGCAAGTCCCTCGGACGAGACCTCGCCAAGGGCAAACTCACCCTCCCGATGATCCACCATCTCGCCCGCGCAACCCCCGCCCAACGCGGACGCTCGCTCAGGCTGGCCGAGTCCGCCGCCGGAAACGGCGAGGGCGCCGACAACGCCGCCCGTTCACTCCGCGACGCGCTGGACGCGACGGAATCCATCTCACACGCCCGTGACGCCGCCCGCCGCCATGCGGACGAGGCCCGCGCGCTCCTCGCCGACCTGCACGATTCACCGGCGCGCGAGTTCCTCGACCGGCTGGCCGTGGCCGTCGTCGAACGCGCGTTCTGAACGAGTCGCCGCACGACCTCAACGAGCCGCGACCGTTAGAGCCCCTTGCGCCTTTTGTCCGCTTCCTGTAGCCTGTCGGCCAGCAGCAAGGAGGCTGGCGATGGCGTACTCGATGGATCTGCGTCTGAAGGTGCTCGAAGCGGTTGACCGGGGCGGGT